>ERZ795045.1120-NODE-1120-length-31193-cov-5.515255_pt1 | contig 31193 bp, 30 predicted proteins | sample MGYA00375129_ERZ795045 | MGnify/ENA primary metagenome ERZ795045 (study PRJEB30174, sample SAMN05720166) | activated sludge metagenome | isolation source: anaerobic digester from wastewater treatment plant | place: Japan | collected 2015-05-15 ...
GAGCTTGGATGCCATAGGAGCTCCTTTCACCTGGATACGTGTTGTGTACCGGCCTTCAAAGCACACAATGGCATGCCTTGGCAAGGTTTTCGTGTGGCTCCTGATGGCGGGCCGCGCCCCGCCCGCCGTGGTCTCGGCCCTGCCCGTCGGCCTTGTTTTCGATGGCAGCGGGCTTATTATCTTTCCTCACCTGGATGCGCCCCAGGCAGGCTCTTTGCCTCCGGGCGCAACCATCGGCGAGGAGGTGTTGTCATGAAGGCATTGGTTCTCTTCTACTCCATGTACGGCCACATCTACCAGATGGCCCAGGCGGCGGTGAAAGGGATACACGAGGTGGAGGGCGCCGAGGTACACCTCAAGCGCGTACCCGAGACCCTGCCGGACGAGGTCCTGGCGAAGATGGGCGCCCTCGAGGCCCGGAAGGCCTTCGAACACGTCGAGGTATGCACCGTCGCCGAACTCGCGGAGTACGACCTCCTCGTGTTCGGCGCCCCCACCCGCTTCGGCAACATGTGCGGCCAGATGCGGCAGTTCTTGGATGCCACAGGGGGCCTGTGGGCCAGGCGAGCCCTCGTGGGAAAGGTGGGATGCGTCTTCACGTCCACCGGCACCCAGCATGGGGGCCAGGAATCCACGATCTTGAGCTTCCACCTCACGCTCCTGCACCACGGCATGGTGGTGGTCGGCCTTCCCTATTCCTTCGAGCTGCAGTCGGATATGAGCGAGATCACGGGGTGTTCTCCCTACGGCGCATCCACCATCGCAGGGCCGGACGGCAAGAGGATGCCGAGCACCCACGAGCTCACGGGGGCCCGCTACCTCGCACGGCACGCGGCGACCATCGCCAAGAAACTCTGGGGATGAGCCCGGGGGCTCGCCCCTGAGAAATCGCCGGGGTAGGCCTTGATCGGGTGGGGTCGCCCCTCAGGCGTGTCCGGGACATGACAGAAAGAATGCTTCACGAGCCCGCGGTCCGAACGCGGGCCGCGTCGAACGGCCCGCCGAGCAGGTCGAGGGCGCCACGAGCCTGCGGGCTGGGCTCTCAGGCATCGCCAGCCAGGCCCCGTGCCGTGGGGTTGCCCCAGGGGAGTGCCTGAGCCGGAAACGGCGCGGCGGTGTCAGGGGGCCCCTCTCGATATCGGCGGTGACGCCGGGCCAGCGCCGCACCTACGAGAAATGACGGGCGGGAGACAACCCGGTTTGCACCGTCAGGCCCTGAGCCTCTTCTTGAACTCCTTGATGAGCGCAAGGCAGACCTGGTGGGCATCCGCAACGATGGCCACGTCGGCCATCTTCATCATGGCGGCCTTCGGGTTCTTGTTCACGGCGATGATGAACCCGGCGTCGACGATGCCCGCCGTGTGCTGGATCGCGCCGCTGATACCGAAGGAGAAGAGGACCTTGGGCCGTATGTGCTTGTCCGCCTGCCCGACGAGGGCATCCTCATCCGCCCACCGGGCATACACCGCCGGTCTCGTGGCGCCGACCTCCCCGCCCAGGAGCCTGGCAAGCTCGTAGAGGTTCCTGAACCTCCCCTTGCTCCCCATGCCCCTGCCCCCGCACACGACGATCTCCGCGTTCCCCAGGTGCCTCGGCACCGGCAGGGTGCGCTCGGAGGAGACGAGCCTCACCCTGTCCGGGGGCATGTCCTCAGGGAAATCGATGCGGACGATCTCCCCGGTGGCGCCGTGATCGTGGGGGATCTCCCTGAACACCCCAGGCCTGACGGTCGCCATCTGGGGCCGCTTCTGCGGTGTCACGATCCTCGTGAGGAGATTGCCGCCGAAGGCCGGTGCGGTCTGCACGAGCAGGCCGTTCTCGTCGATGTCCAGGCCGACGCAGTCGGCCGTGAGCCCCGTCTTGAGCCTCTTCGCCACCCTCGGCGCGAACTCCCTGCCGAAGGAGGTGGCGCCCACCAGGATGATCTCGGGACGGTAACGCCTGGCGAGGCGTTCCATGAGGCCGACGTAGAGGTCGCAGGAATACCGGCCGAGGCGCCTGTCCTCCACGAGGTAGACCTTCCTCGCGCCGTGGGCGATGTACTCCCCGACCCACTCGCCTGTGTCCCAGCCGAACACGGTGGCGCACACGAGAGCGCCCCTCTTCTCGGCGAGGTCGGTCGCCCGCGAGAGGAGCTGCAGGGTGACCCTGTTCTGGAAATAGTTCCGGTAGTCACCGAAGACCCAGATTTCCGGCCGCTGTGCTGGCATGGCCCTCACCTCGCGTCGCTCTTCCTGATGTCCTGCCTGATGAGCCCGCTGATCCTGGACTCGAACCGCTCGAGGAGTTCCTCCACGATCTTCTTGGGCGCACCCGTGAGCACCACGTTTTCCTTGCCGGACCTCGGCGCCGTCACGTCCACGATCCTCGTGGGCGAACCGTCCGCCCCGACGAGCGCAGGGTCGATCCCCAGGTCCGCAACGCCCACGCTCAGGATGTTCACCTCTCCGAAGGCGTCCTCGAGGCCGGAGAGCGGGACGTACCTGGGGCTCCTGTTCGTGGTGTTGACCGTGACCAGGCACGGGAGATCGATCTCGAGGGTCTCGAGGAAGCCGTCCGAGACGCGCCTGAGCCTGGCAGTGCCCCCTTCCACCGTGACCTCGTCGACGTACGCCGCCGAGGCGATGCCGAGCTCTTCGGCGAGCTGGGGCCCCACCTGGGCGGTTTCGCTGTCGGTCGTGTGGCACCCGGTCAGGATGAGATCGAAGTCCGGGCAGAAGATCTCGATGGCCCTCGCCAGGGTGAAAGAGGTCGCGTAGGTGTCGGAGCCCGCCAGCGCCGGGTCGGTTATGAGCAGGCCCCTGTGCGCCCCCATGGCTATCGCCTCCCTGAGGATCTCTTCAGCCATGGGCGGCCCCATGGTGATCGCCGTGACCTGTGCACCCTCTTTCTGCCCGAGGCCGAGCGCCAACTCCAGGGCTTGCTTGCAGGCAGGGTTCATCATGCCTTCCGCCAGGTCCCTCCTCAGGGTGCGGGTCTTCGGGTCCCACGGCAGCTCGCTCGCCATGGGCACCTGCTTCATGCAGACCACGAACTTCACGGTACGATCTCCATCTCCACCTCACATCGACTCGCTCAACACCCAGCGCGAGATGACCATCCGCTGGATCTCGCTCGTCCCCTCGTAGATCTCCGTCACCTTTGCGTCCCGGAAATACCTCTCGACGTCGTATTCCTTGCTGTACCCGTACCCCCCGTGGATCTGCACCGCCTTCGACGCGACCTCAGAGCAGATCGTGGAGGCATAGAGCTTCGCCATGGCGGCCTCCTTCCCGAATCTGCCGCCCGCGTCCCTGACCGCGCACACGCGGTAGACGAGGAGCCGAGCGGCGTCGATGGAGACCGCCATGTCGGCGATCATGTTCTGGATGGACTGGAAGGACGAGATGGGGCGCTTGAACTGCTGGCGTTCCTTGGAATACTTCACGGCCGCCTCGAATGCCGCCTGCGCGATCCCCACGGCCTGGGCCGCTATCCCGATGCGGCCCGTATCAAGGGTTGCCAGGGCGATCTTCGTGCCGTCCCCGATCCCTCCTATGAGGTTCTCGCGGGGCACCCGCACGTCCTCCAGGAAGATGGAAGAGACGGGGTTGGCCCTCATGCCGCACAGGTCCTCCATCTCGCCCACCGAGAACCCGGGCATCGTCTTCTCCACGACGAACACGCACGAGCTGCCCGTAGGGTCGGACGGGTCCGAGACGGCGAAGACGAGGGGGAGCGAACAGACGCCCCCGTTGGTGACGAAGATCTTCGTCCCGTTGAGAACGAAGCATTCCCCTGCATCCACCGCGATCGTCTCCACGCCCGAGGCGTCGGAGCCGGCGTTCGCCTCGGTGAGGCAGAACGCGCCGATAGACTCGCCTGACGCGAGCCTGGGCAGGAACCGCCTCTTCTGGTCTTCGGTCCCGAAGCGTTCGATGGGATAGGCACCGACAGAGTTGTGCACGGTGACGCACAGGCCCATGGCGCCGCTTATGCGGGAGATCTCCTCCACGGCTATGGCGTAGCTGATGCTGTCGAGCCCGGCCCCCCCGAAGTCCCTGGAGACCTGGAGACCGAAGAAGTTCAGCGGCCGCATCTTCTCCACGACCTCCCAGGGGAACCGGGCGTCCCTGTCTATGTCGTGGGCGATGGGGCCCAGCTCCGCCTCCGCGAACTCCCTGACCGCCTTGCGTACCAGCTTGTGTTTCATGCAGGGATCGAGTCTCACGCGCCTCGGCCCTTCCCTTCCTCGCTCCTCATTGCTCCGGCCCGACGAGCCTGCGGCGCACCATAACGTAAAACGGCCCAAAACTCAAGGATCCCAAGGTTCAACGGGCGGTGGTAAAAAAAAGGGTGATGTCTGGGAAACATCACCCATAGGTGCAAGTGAGGAGGTTTTGGCTTCTTTCGTCTCTGCTTATTCTGATGCGCTTTCAGGCTTTCTGGATTCCTCTCGAGACGGGCCGGAAACCTGGTGCGTAAAACCGCCTGCTTGCCGGTAAACGAGGACGCTTCCCGCATCTGCACACAAGCCCGGGCGGCATCGGGCCCATCATAAGCCTGGGGTAAAAAGCCGCGTGACGGGTTCGGCCGGGGCAGGAAGAAACAGCGGATGACACGCCATCCCGCCCGACGACACCCTCGCAAGGATGCCGCCAGGGACACGAACACCAAGGAGGATCAGCCGTCGGAGACGACCACCCGGAGCGACGGCCTCCGCTCTTCGGTATCGGGCTTGGCGGGTCGCCCCTCGCTCTCTTCCACGACCTCTTCCACAACCGACGCCTTCGTGCACTCCTTGTAGGTGCAGTAGCTGTTTCTCACCTGCTTGGCACGGTACATGGCCTCGTCGGCGTGCTTGATGATGGTATCCGCATCGTGCCCGTCGTCGGGGAAGGTGCTGATGCCTATGCTCGGGGTCACGAAGTCTATGATGATGTCGTGGAACCGGTAAGGCCTCGAGAGCGCCTTCAGCACCCTCTGCGCCACCCTCTCCGGGTCACTGCGCGTTATCCCGCCAAGGATGATCGTGAACTCGTCACCCCCGAGCCTGCTGATATAGTCCGTCTCCCTGAGGGTCTCCCTGAGCCTGGAGGCCACCTGCATCAGCAGCTTGTCCCCTATCTCGTGGCCGAACACGTCGTTGACCTGCTTGAACCTGTCGAGGTCGATGAACAGGACCGACCGCTCCACCTCGTAGCGCCTCGCGTCCCGTATGACCTCTTCCAGCTTCTCGTTGAACGCCTTCCTGTTGTGGAGACCCGTGAGTGCGTCGTGGTATGCGAGGTAAGCGAGTTCCTGCTCGGCGCGCTTGCGTTCCGTTATGTCGCGGATGATGCCGCAGAACCCGATGGGCTTGCCTTCCCTGTCCCGCAGGAGGGAGACCGAGGTCTCCACGTACATCTTCGAGCCGTCCTTGCGCCTGAGCTCCCAGTCCACCGCGGACATGGGGTTGCCTGTCAGGAAGACGTTATGGAAGGCCTCGTAGACGATCCTCGCGTTTTCCCTGTCCATGTACTGCTGGTAGTTCATGCCCATGAGCTCGTCGGGCTCGTACCCGATCTGCTTGGCCACCTGGTCGTTGAAGAAGGTGAAGTTCCCCGCGAGGTCCACCTCGAAGTACCCGTCCTCGATGGAGTCGAGGATCATCCTGAACCGCATCTCGCTCTCGATGAGGGCCTGCTCGGTCTCGAGGACGTCCGTCACGTCCTTGGCGATCCCGCCTACGCTCATCTCGCCGCCCGGCCCGGTCAACAGGAGGGTCTTGTGCTCGACGATGCGCTTGCGGCCGGCCTTCGTGAGGATCTGTATCAGGCCCTCGTCCTTCTTGTGTTCCAACACGCGTTCGATATAGTGATGGAAGTGCCTCCTGTCCTCCTCGATGAGCAGGTCCTTGACGTTCATGCGCAGGAGTTCATCCCTGCTGTAGCCCAGAAAGCCGATGAATCCCGGGCTTATCCCCAGGAAGTTGCCCTCGAGATCGTGCTCGTAGATGAACTCGTTCGCGTACAGGTAGACCTGCTTGAGGCGGGAGATATCGTCGCAGGAGCCCCGGGAGCCACCGGTGGAGACACCTTCTCCCTGCCCTCTGTTCGAGCGTGATTTCATTCTGCTCATCGTACCTTCATGCCAACCGGGCAGATCAATTTAATGAAATATCGGATAAAGACATGGCAGACATTAACATGACGGGAAGAAAGACCCCGGACAGGACCTTGAAGTGCACCCATCCATGCCATGTGCCTTCCGGACTTCAGCACTTCATGACGACCCTCTCTCAGCCCCGATCAGGGCCTCCAAGCCCGCCCGGGCAGGAGCGGAAGCCAAGCGCCCGTTCCGACGGGGCATGACGCTCAGGCCCATGCGGACACGCCGCATGTGGATGAAGTGACAGGCCCTGGGCGTCAAGTTCAGAAAGACCGTGCTCAGGCCACCGGGAAAACCCCTTCCTGATGCCCCGGCCGCAACCCCGAAGACACGACCGCCGAGAAGAGGCTTGCCCCTTGGTCGTCCAGGAGGGCTTGCCCGCGGTCATTCCAGGAGGAAATCCCTCGGAAAGGCACCCCTCGGAAAGCCCGGCCTGCAAGTGCGGCCATGTGCTCCCGGGGGGTCTTGCCGCTGTTTCGAAGGGGAGACGCCCACAGGACGGTCACATGGGGGAAGGGGACATTACTCACGAATCTTGACACAGCCGGCACGACGCCTCGACTCGCTGGCGATTCCAAGGGCGACCTTGATGGTCCTACTCGGTCTTGACACACAGCAGACACGACGCCTTGACTCTGGCGTGGCCGGTATTATCATTCAGGGCAAGCCTCGAGGCTGCATTTCGAAGGGAAAAACCCCATAGACCCTCGGTCGAAATGTCCTCGGGGCTTTTTTCAGGCAGGGACGAGGAGACCGTGCGGCCGGCCCGCGCGTGCAGACGGCAATCATCGGCGCCTCAAGGCCGGCCGTAAGCCCCCGCGCTTCGGCGCCGTGGATGCAGTGTGGGTTTTCCCATGCCCCGCCTGGGTTCCCCGTAGGCGGAAGGAATCAGCCGATCACAATCTATCCTCGGCGGCGACTGTGACGGGTTACCCGCAGGCGGAAGGAATCAGCGCCTCCTAGGTGTTGCCGGACGATCGGGCACCCATGCCCGCACGGCACAGAGGCCGGGCGTGGGCTTTGCTTCCCCTTGGCCGTCGTTCAGCCCCCCACCCGGGGTGCGCGCCGTGTCACCTTCCCCTCGGACGTCTTTTCCGGTCGGCGCCGCCTCCGCTTCCTGCCTCGCGGGGTCCGCTCGTTTCCTTGTCGCGCCTGCTCGCAGGCCTTCCGTACATCTCGTCGAGGATCTTTCTGGCCGTGGAATCCTTCTTTTTCAGGATCTTCGAGCCCCTCGTGATCTTGCAGAGGCTTATGCGATACAGCGAGGCGATGCTCCTCTGGGACGTGCCCCGGTGGAGCTCTGTGAGGAGCTTCCACCTGAGCTCGAGGTCTTTCAGTTCCCTCGGCGTGAAGATCTCCTCGCAAAAGGAAACCATCTCGTCGAAATCGGTGATGCGAGCCAGCACCCTCTGCAGGTCGAGGGAACCATTCGGCCCGGATTCCTTGTCCGCCATGGTGGAAAAGGTAGCCGACTGTACCGGTGGTGTCAAAACCTTTGTAAAAGAAGCCCACCGACAGCCCCCGGGATATCCATACCCGAACTCCCGCCGGGCTCCGTACACAAAACGAGGAACAGCCGGGTCACCCTCGCCCGGCATAGCGCTTCCCGGAGACGGCCATCGACTCCTTGAGCCGGGGCCCCCCCTGGTGTATGAGTAGTTCCACGTGCATGTCGCGAGGTGGCCATGAAGATCGTCTCTTGGAACGTCAACGGGCTCAGGGCGGCACTGAAGAACGGCTTCGCCGAGAGCGTCATGAGCATGGGCGCCGACGTTCTCTGCATCCAGGAGACCCGACTGCAGGCGCCTGAGCCGGTGAAGGGTCTCGAGGGCTACACCCCTTTCTACAACTTCGCACGAAAGAAGGGTTACTCGGGGACCGCGGTGTTCACCTCCGTCGAGCCCCTGTCCGTGTCCTACGGGATGGGGAGCGCGGAGCACGACGACGAGGGCCGCATCATCACCCTCGATTTCGGCGGGTACTACCTCGTCAACGTCTACACACCCAACGCCCAGCACGGCCTCGTGCGGCTCGACTACCGCATGCGCTGGGACGCCTGTTTCCTGGAGTATCTCCTGGAGCTCGAGCGCACCAAGCCCGTCGTCTTCTGCGGCGATCTCAACGTGGCCCACAAGGAGATCGACCTCAAGAACCCGAAGGCCAACGAGCGCAACCCGGGGTTCACGAGGGAAGAACGCGAAGGGTTCGACAGGATCTTGGCCCACGGCTTCATCGACACGTTCAGGGAGTTCAACAAGGAGCCCGGGAACTACACGTGGTGGTCGTACCGCTTCAACGCGAGGGCCAAGAATATCGGCTGGCGCATCGATTACGTGTGCATAAGCGCCTCCCTGAGGCCTTCCCTGGTGGACGCGTTCATCCTCAAGGACATCTACGGGTCAGACCACTGCCCCGTGGGCGTGGTCATGGACCTTTCCTGAGAAAAAAGCGCGGCTGGAGACGAAGGCCGTGCCCATGTCCGCCTGCGGGTGCGCCTGAGAGCCTGCCGACACGGTGCGATGCGCAGCTCCCGAGTGCACCGGCCCTTCATGACTGCGGTCGCGCCCGGCAGGACATGCACCTTTTTTCGCCTCGAGCCGGCCGCGAAGGGCCCTGTGCGACGGGCCACGGCACACGCAGGCATGCAAGGCCGCACCCGTGCACGCCGGGCAAGGCGCACGTCCGCATCGTCCCATTCCAGGAATGAGCGTGCCGTCCTGAGGTTCGAGGAGGCCGGGAAACGTCTCGGCCAGGCGCAGGCTTGCCCGGCGGCGAGGGCTATCCTTGCAGAGCGTCGCACAGGCCGGCGACGAGTTCACGGATCTCGTCCCTGATACGCCTGAAGCCTTCCAGGAGCTTGGTGTCCGTGGCAGCGTGCGCGCGCGGATCCTTCACCGCCCAGTGCTCCTGCCTCACGAGCCCGAGGAACACCGGGCATTCCCTGGCATCTGCGCTCGAGCAGACCGTGACAACCCTCGAGAAGACCTCCCTCGAACGGTAGATGTCGTACACGCTCAAGGGTTTCTCGTCCTCGAGGACAATGCCCACCTCGGCCATGACCTGTGCGGCGAGCGGGTCGACAGCGGCGCCTGGCCTTATGCCTGCGCTCGCAGCGGTGAACCCCCGGGGGCAGAGGTGTTCGAACCAGGCCCGGGCGATCCGGCTTCTCGCGGTACCCTTGAGGCTCACGAACAGGACGCGGGTCATCACGATACCTGGGCCGGCCTGGCTCCCTCCATCGCCCTGGGCCGCATCACTTCCAGCTGAACTTCTCGCGCTCGACAGCCTCGGGGTCCACGCCGAGGGTCGACAGTTCCTGGAGGACCGAGTCCATCATGGGCGGCGGGCCGCACAGGTAGAACGCCGCCTTGGGATTCACCCCGTATCGGGAAAGCACGCCTGCATCGAGCCGCCCGCTCTCGAACACCACGTTCGGGTACCCGCCCCTGAGGTGTCTCTTGGGGTCGTCTTCCCGGCTCAAGTTGTGAACCACCTTGAGGTTGAGGGCATTGCTCATCCCGGATATCTCCTCGAGGCAGAACACGTCCTCGAAGGTCTTGTTCGACCAGAACAGCATCACCTCGTTCGACGCCCCCTTGGCATGGAAGTGCCTGAGGACGCTCAGAAACGGGGTGATGCCCACACCGCCCGCGATGAGGACGACCGATGGCCTGTCGTCGATATCCCTGCAGAACGTGCCGTTCGGTCCCAAGCACTTCACCGGCGTGCCCGGCTCGATGTTCCGGACGGAACTGGTGAAGGCGCCGGCCGCCTTGATGGTGAACTGGAGATAGTCCGCCTCGGGTGCGCACGAGATGGTGAACGGGTGCGGTTCGCTCCACCCCTCGGGCCTCATCACCCTGATCACGGCGTACTGACCGGCGCGCCTGGCAGCGAACTTGGCGTCTTTCCCCTCGAGGAACATCGATGTCACATCGTGGTTCTCGGGCTGGATCCTCGACACACGCCAGATGACCTCGCCCCCCGTATCAGGACGTTCCGCAGCCATATCCCCTCCCCTCACTCGACGTGGCAGTTCAGGAACAAGGTGACATGGAGGAGGCGAGACGCCATGCACCCTGTCCTGTATCTCCCCGTTATATCCTGCAGGGGCACGAGATTCAATCAAAACCGGGAGGGCCGTCAGGCCTGCACGCCTGAGGCCATGGGTGATGTCGTGATGCCTGACCAGGGTGTTTACCGTGGCTCAAGGTCGTCAAGCATGCATGCCTGACGCCGTGTGTGACGAGAACCGGCTTGAACGGCACGGCTCGGCCGCAGGGCCGACACATCATCGACACTCATACAACGGCTCGAGAAAACCTCGGGCGCGGCACGCACATGTCCCGGCCGTATCCACGCCCGCAGGTATCCGCCATGACGCGTGTGAACACGTAGACGATAAGGGTGACCGTGCGGCACGGGCGACAACGGGGGAGGCCCTCGTCATACCCACGTGGTCTCGTTCTTCAGCCACGCTACCCGGTCTCTCGTGGACAGGCCTTCGACGGCCCGGAGGGACTTCCTTCCCCTTTCCGGCCTGCCCCCGGCCTTTTTCGGTTCGGGAAGATCCATCCAGGAGCGAAGACCGTCCCTCACCACATGCCTTGAAGGGCGGCACAACCTCCTGCGTGGCGTCGCGAACGAGGCGATTCCTCTTGTTCGGCCGCCTGAGCACGCCCTGCAAGGGCGGCACGAACCGCGTGGCGTCTCGGGCTTGACGACGCCTGCCCTGACCCATTTTGCCTCTGGCAACGACGAGGCCTCCCCCACCGGTGCGGCCTCGTCCACCTGCAGGAGATGCCTGCAGCATCATGCACCGTCGAGGTGGTGGTGTTCCCGCTCCCTGAACCACGCCTGGGGGTCCTTGAGGTATTCCTCGATGTTCTTCAGGTGCATGAAGTTCTCTCTCTCGGCACGCTCAATCTCCCTGAGCGCATCGCGGTAGGCGGGGTCCCTGACCGCCTCGTACGAGCGCGAGATGGCCCGTGCGGTCTTTCGCACGATCCGTGCTGCCACCTCGATGGCCCTGATGTCGTCGAACTTCTCCAGGGCCTTCTCCATGGCCCGGGAGAGCTTCTCCTCGTAATCGTCGTGATCGACGACCCTCACCGTGCCCACGCACCCTTGGCCGTGCACCTGCGAACCCTCTCCCCCCGTCTCGTGCGATCGCTTCAGGTCTTCGAGGCTGGAGCACAACGCCCTCCCCTTTTCGGCATAATCCATAAACACTGCCTTCCCGAGGGGGGTCTTGACCTTGCTCGCCAGGCGCCTGAAGATCGCCACTTCCCTGCGCTCTTTCTGGAGTACTTCGTCAATGATTCTGGTTGATTCCGTCCGATGCATACACACCCATCCTTTCACCGCAGAGTCATTCCAATCACGCACTGCTATCATACAATAACTCTTACCATAAGGGAAGCATCGTTTCTCAAACAAAAGGGTGAGGTGGCTGCCGGCAGGTCGCACGGTCTGAATCGGTAATGTATTGGCATATTACCGTTCACGAATCCATGACGAGGACCTTGGCGCCGCGTATGGGTCCCCTCTTGAGTTCCACGAGGGCCCGGTTCGCCTCGGACAGCGGGTAGGTCTCCACCTCGGGGACGATCCCTGCGGACGAGGCGATCCTCAGGAAGTCAGCGATGTCCGCCCTTGTCACGTTCGCAACGCTCTTGATCTCGCGTTCCATCCAGAGGTGTTCGGCATAGTTCAGGCCCAGGAGCAGCCCCTTGTCCGCGTCCTCCTTGCGGATGGCGTTTATGACGAGTCTCCCTCCAGGGGCGAGGTTGGCAAGCGCCATGACGACGGGCTTGTACGCGGGCGTCGTGTCGATGATCGCATCGAGCATCTCAGGGGCCCTCTCCGAGGTGTCCCCGGCCCAGACGGCGCCGAGCGAGAGCGCGAACTCGCGTTGCCCGGGGTCTCTCGCAAAGACGTACACCCTCACGTCTGGATAGAGGAACCTCGCAGCCTTGAGCACCAGGTGGGCCGAGGCCCCGAACCCTGTGAGGCCGAGCGCTCGGCCGTTCTCGATCCCCGCAAGCCGAAGCGACCTGAGCCCGATGGCGCCGGCGCAGAGGAGCGGGGCGGCCAAGACGTCCGACATGCCCTCCGGGATGGGCACGGCGAAATCCTCGCGCACCTTCATGTACGGTGCATACCCGCCGTCGACGTCCCTCCCGGTGGCGACGAACTCGGGACACAGATTCTCGAGCCCTTTCGAGCACCACGTGCACCTGAGGCACGCCGAGTGGATCCACCCCACCCCCACGCGCTCTCCACCGGAGAACCTCGAGACCCCCTCCCCCACAGCCGCCACCTCGGCCACCACCTGGTGGCCCGGCACCGTGGGAAAGACCGGGGGCGGGGTGCGGCCCTCTATCTCGTCCAGTTCCGTGTGACACACCCCGCAGGCCCTCACCTTGAGGAGTACCTCGCCCCCGGCCGGCTTCGGCTCCGGCAGGTCCATCGGCTCCAGGGGGTTGTCGGTCTTTGCCACGTCGCATATCCCCGTGATGGCGTACACCCTCATCTTCGTCCTCCTTTGCCCGGCCACCCGGCCCGTTCTCCTTCACCCCGACCACTGTCCCACAGAGATGAGCGTCATCCCTTCTCCACTATAACCACCTTCCCTTCCGATTGACACCCCTTGCCGTGTGCGGTTAAAGTCTTTCTCACGGATGCAGCTTCCAAAGGGCATGATCATGAACGGGAGGTGACGCGTGCACAGAACCAGCGCTTCTGAAAAAGGTACCGTAAGCCCGGCCACCCTCCGTGTCCTCAGCGTCCGCCTGCTCGTCATCCTCGCCCTCCTGCCGATGGCCGCGATATCGTGCAGCAGTGACGGCGGCGGAGGCGGGGGCGACGGCTCGAGCGCGGTACCCGACGAGCTCTCCTTCAGCATGGACCTGAGTTCCGACTTTGTGGACCCGTTGACCATCACCTCGTACACCGATTCAAACAAGTCCATAACCATTGCGAGCGTCTCTGGCCCCGTCTCAGGCACCTACAACCACGCGACCGGGGAGTACACGATCACTGAGGGCGCCTTGGTCAACGTGAGATACAGCCTCTGGGATGAACCGTACAGGACGTTCACCATCTATCTCGCCTCCGACGTGACAGGCTCGACGGGGCAAACCCCCCTTTCCGGGGCCCTCGAGGTCCGCAGCGGCACCGATACCGTGACCGTGACCATCTCGCCATCGGGCGTCCGCCTGTCCCTCGACGGCGCAGACCCCACCTCGACGATCGCCTGGCAGGATCTCTACCCCATGTACTACGACGAAGACGAGCCGGGCTGGAGAAAGGAGGCCTCGCTCGCGTGCGTGGTCCTCAAGTTCCTCGTCGAGGAGATCGCGTTCTCCGCCGACACGCTCGTCACCATCGCGCTGAACGAGGAGACCCTCGAGACAGCGGGATACCTCGAATTCGAGGGAGACCCCTTGCCACCGTCCATCGCCTTCGGCGAGAGCACGAGCGTGCTCAGGCTCACGAGCCCCTCGATCAGGGACGGGGCCACGTTCCAGTGGCTCTATGACTGGTGCTGGGACGACGACCCCTCCTCCTCCGAAGACCTCCTCTACGACGGCACGGTCCAGATGAGCGGCTATACCGAGACGGTGGACGTCTCGGGGAGCACCCGCCGGTTCACCGAGCTCGGGTTCGGCTCCGGCACGGCCCCGGGCGGGGTGTCGTACGACCGCTTCATGATCTACGTCACCGAGGAGACCTCTGGCTCCTACACCATACCGGAGGCCAGGACCCTGGTCTACGACGGGGGCTACAGCATCCTGTTCACGAGCGGGGACTGAGGCCGGGAGAACCGTGCTGCCACGCGTCTTCAGGGGACGACGGCGCTGCGTGGGCGGCCGCCTGGGCGCCGCGGCCGCGCCCTCCTTTGCCCGGGCTCTCAAAGCCGCCGTCGGGACGTGCAAAAACCGGCGAGTCGCTCCCGCATCCATGCCGCCCATGGGCCTGCACACGATGACGGCTGCATCGATGCGGGGGTAAGGGGACTGCGCCGGCGCCGCCCCCAAGCATGCGGGAGACACAACGGCCGTATTGACAACCTCGGCCCTTTCGTCTTTATGAGTGCACGGGCGCCGAAGATGCGCGTCCTGTCCCGAACAGGCGCACTGCCCAGAGGGGGTGAACTGTCATGATCCACATGGAAAAGCTCACCAAGTATTACGGTGAGGTGTGCGCGGTGGACGGCATCGACCTGGACATACGCAAGGGAGAGATCACCGGGCTCCTGGGTCCCAACGGTGCGGGCAAGACCACCACCATGCGCATGCTGACCGGCTATCTCCGCCCGAGCTCGGGCACGATCCGTGTCAGGGACCTCTCGGTGGATGCCGATCCCCTCGCCGTCAAGAAACGCATGGGGTACCTCCCCGAGTCCGCCCCCCTGTACGCGAACATGCTCGTGTACGACTACCTCCTGTTCGTGGCCCACGCGAGGGGGCTCAAGGGGGACAAGGCCCGCGGGAGGATCTTCGCCATGGTGGAGCTCTGCAGCCTCTCGGGAATCATGCACAGGCCCATAGGCGAACTCTCCAAGGGGCTCAGGCAGCGGGTGGGACTCGCCCATGCCATGATGGACGACCCGGAAATCCTCGTGCTCGACGAACCGACAAGCGGGCTCGACCCCAACCAGATCGTGGAGATCAGGGACATCATCCGGTCCTTCGGCAGGGACAAGACCATCATCCTCTCCACGCACATCCTCAGCGAGGCCCAAGCCACCTGCGACCGCATCGTCATCATAGACAAGGGCAAGATCGTCGCTGACGGGAGCACGGAGGTGCTCACCTATGGCCTGGGAGAGGGGCGGAGCCTCAGGCTCGTGCTGGCCGGCGCCGATCTCGAGGCGGCACGGTCCGTCCTCGCGCCGGTGGAGGGTGTCGTCTCGGTGGAGGGCGCACAGGATGCTGGGCCCGGCCTGACAGCACTCGAGGTCAGGTACCTGCCCGGCTCGGACCCGAGGCCGGAGATCTACCGGAGGATCAAGGCGACGGACTGGGTCATTCTCGAGATGGCGCCCAAGGGCGTATCCCTGGAAAAGGTGTTCATGGAGCTCACACGGGAGGCATGACCATGACGAGGGTGTTCGACGTCTTCGCAAGGGAATTCATGGACTACTTCACCACGCCGATCGCCTACATCGTGATCTGCGCGTTCTTGGTCGTCACGGGCTGGTTCTTCTTCGCCACCTTCTTCATCATGAACCAGGCGTCCCTGAGGACCTTCTTCTCCATGCTGCCGCTCGTCTTCCCCTTCGTGGTCCCGGCCGTCACCATGCGACTGTTCGCCGAGGAACTCCACTCGGGCAGCCTCGAGATGCTCCTGACCCTCCCCATGGACCTCTCGGACGCGGTCATCGGCAAGTTCCTCGCGAGCAGCGCCTTCGTGGCGGTGATGCTCGCGCCCACCCTGTCGTACGGGATCTGGGTCTCGTTCATGGGCGGTCTCGACTGGGGCCCGGTGGCGGGCGGGTACGCAGGGGCGGTCCTCCTGGGAGCGGCATACTGCGCCATAGGCGTCTTCGCATCGACCTTGACGAGAAACCAGATCATCTCGTTCATCCTGGGCATGGTCATCTGCCTTGCCCTGAGCCTCGTTGACAAGATGCTCTTCTTCTTCCCGCCGGACGTGCTCGCCGTGCTCCATTACCTGGGCGCCTCGTCGCACTTCGAGAACATCGCCAAGGGTGTGGTGGACACCCGGGACATCGTCTACTTCGCAAGCGTCGTTTTCCTGTCCCTCTACGGCGCGCACCTCGTCATGCAGGAAAAGAGGTGAGCCATGAGAGCACAGAGACATGGGCGCATCGTCAAGTTTCTCGTCTACCTGGCGCTCGTCATCCTCATCAATGCGGCGGCATCGACGCTCTTTTTGAGGTTCGACCTCACGGCGAACAGGATGTACTCGCTGTCGGAGGTGAGCAAGACGGTCGTCGGCTCACTCAAGGAACCCATGACCATCAACGTGTTCTTCACCCCGGATCTGCCCGCGCCCTACAACACGGTCGAGCAGTACCTGAGAGACCTGCTCTCCGAATACGCCCTCTATGCGAACAAGAGTTTCAACTACCGGTTCTACCGCGTGGGAGAAGAGGACGCTCAACAGCCGGACGTCGGGGTCGACACCAGGAGGCTCGCATCCGACTACGGCATAACCCCGGTACAGATCCAGGTCGTGGAGAAGGACGAGGTCAAGTTCAAGCGTGCATACATGGGGCTGGCGATCGTCCACGGGGACATGATCGAGCGCATCCCGGCCCTCACCACGACGGAGGGGCTGGAGTACAAGCTCACCACGTCCATGCAGAAACTCGCCAACAAGATCAGCGTGCTGTCGGGGCTCAAGGACAAGGTGGAGGTGAAGCTCTACCTTTCCTCGTCCCTCGAGGCCGTCTCGAGCCGCATGTCTCTCAAGGACCTCGACCGGGTGCCCGCCCAGGTCGAAAAGGCGGTGGGCGACCTCAACGCCCGCCTCTTCAACGCCATATCCTACAGGAGGGTGGACCTCGACGGGAGGCAGGCGATGGAGGAGGCCTCCCGCACGTACAACCTGATGATGCTCACGTGGCCCGATCTCGACGGCGGCAGGGTGAAGGCGGGTGCTGGCCTCGCGGGCATGGTGGTGGAATACGGGGGCAGGTCTTACACGATCCCGGTGATCCAGGCGTACACCATCCCCCTGTTCGGCACGCAGTACCGCCTGACGCCCGTCGAAAAGATGGCCGAGGCGCTCGAGCAGAGTATCGAGTCGCTGGTGGGGATCAACGAGACCCTGGGCTACCTCGCGGACAAGGGCACGCTCGGCCTGTACGGCCAACCGGGCTCGAGCGCCTCCCTGAACAACTTCCAGGACCTGGCGTCCCGCGTCTATACCATCAAGGAGATCACCCTCGACAAGGGGATACCCGAAGGTCTCGGGTGCCTGCTCATCGTCAGGCCCACGGAGGCCTTCACCGACTACGAGCTCTTCCAGATCGACCAGGCGCTCATGCGCGGGACCAACATCGCCGTCCTTCTCGATCCGTTCGTGGAAAGACCTGCGGATCCCAACCAGCCGATGCAGCCCGGCCAGCTGATGCCGGTGACGACCGGCATCGAAAGGCTCCTGGCCCACTACGGGGTGAAGGTGGAGATGTCCCTGGTATGCGACCTGAACAGCTTCAAGCAGCGGATGCCCGAGCAGTACGGGGGCGGCGAGCAGGCGATCTACTACGCGCCCCTCATCAAGCCATCCCAGATAAACCACGAGCCCAGGTACATGAAGAACATCAACGAGCTCATCACCTACAAGATAGCGCCCCTCTCCCTCGACACAACGCGCATGAAAGAGAACAACCTCGAGGCCACCGTGCTGTTCACCACCTCTGACAAGGCCTGGGAGTTGAAAAACCCGACGATGCTCAACCCCATGTTCGTAAGGGAACCCGGCGACCCGTCCTCCATGGGGACCAGGACCCTTGCGTGCCTCGTCCAGGGCGCTTTCCCGAGCTACTTCGCGGGGAAGGACATCCCGGCCGCACCGCCGGCCCACCAGGGGGAAGGCGCTTCGGGCGCGCAGGAAGGCGGCAAGGCCGCATCACCCGCCCTGGGCCACGGCGGGGCGGTCCTCGAGAGATCCAGGCCCGCCAAGCTCCTGGTGATAGGGTCATCGGAGATGATCACGGACAACCTCGTCACGGAAGAAGGGACGAACCCCAACGCCGTGTTCCTCATGAACCTGATCGATGTCCTGAACAACAGGGAGGAGATCGCCGTGATGCGCGCCAAGACCCAGACCATCAACCCGCTCGAGGTGACCGACGAGAACGTGAGGCTGGCGGCCAAGGCGTTCAACGTGCTCGGGCTGCCTGTGCTGGTCATCCTCTCGGGCATCGTCGTGTGGGCCGCGAGAGCCGCCAGGAAGAAGCGCATCGACGCCATGTTCTCCAGGAGGGCCGACGCATGAAGATCAGGATCTCCAAGGAGTATGTCCTTCTGGCCTTGCTCATCGCATCTTCCGTCGCCTATCTCGTCTACAAGAAGGCGGACCGTGTCCACTACCGCCTCCCGGCGCTCGAGCCGGTGAAGCAGGAAGACATCACCTCCATGACCGTCGAGAAGGGCGACGGGAAGATCGTCCTCGAGAAGGCCGGGACGGACTGGGTGATCTCCCCCGCAGGCTGGAAGGCCGACCGGGTGAAGGTGGACGAGATGAGGGAGATGCTCTCCACGCTCGTCATCACCGAGCTCGTCTCCGAGTCCGGTGATTACGGAAGGTACCAGCTCGACGAGAAGTCCCGGGCCCGCATACGCGCATACGCCGGCGACAGGCTGGTCCGCGACCTGACGGCGGGGAAGGCCGCTCCCACGTACAACCACACCTATGTGCTGCTGCCTGGCGACAGGAACATCTACCTCGCCAGGGGAGACCTGGGCCGCCTGTTTTCGGCCCCTGCCTCCGAGATGCGGGACATGCTGGTGTTCAGCATCACCCCGAAAGAGGTGACATCCGTGCAGATCGAGTACCGGGGTGAAAGCAGGACGTTCAAGCGCATGGAGAGGGGACCCGACGCGAAGGGGGCAGACAAGGCCGAAAACGCCGCGACCGATCACTCCTGGGAGGACGCTTCCGGTGACGCCTCGTCCACGGCCGTGCTCGACTCGGTCCTCGCCACCCTGTCCAAGGTCTACTGCGGAGAGTACCTGCCCGACGACCGGAAGGCCGCTCTTGGTTCCCCGGTGACGGTGATCACGATTACGGGGAGGAGCGAGGCGAGGCTCAGCATCTTCGAACGGGAGGGTGAGCAGGTCCCCGCCGTCTCCTCGCAAAACCCCTCCCCCTTCGTCATGCCGGACTACAAGCAGGAAGAGCTCGACAAGGCCCTCGCGAAGATCTTCCCCGGTCGTGCCACCGCGAAAGGGGCACAGACACCGAGGGGATGACGACAGCGACAACCTGCAGGCGCCTTGTATGCTGTGCGGTGCCTTGTCGACCAGGACAACGAGCGGGTCGTAGAGCGGGGCATACCGGCTCCTGGACGGCGCTTCGCGTCGACAGCACCCCGCGGCAGCGGCCGGGAGCCGGGCGGTGCCCATGGAGGCCCGGGTCAGAGAGACAGGGGCGTTCCCTGGGGTTTACATCACCAAGCGGCGTTCGAGGGCCCCGTGGCCCGAGGTGAGACCCGGGGCCGCTAAGGGCATGCTGCGGAGGGCACGAGGGGTTCGTATATGGAAAACACGGGCAAAGAGATTGTACCCAAGGTGTTGAGGCAGGATATCGGGGACGCGGAGCTCTCGTACCTCCTCTACGATGTCGACGGCCGGCCCATGATCATGCTCCACGCGACGGGCTTCCTCCCCTGGCTCTGGCACCCCATTGCACGGGGCCTGACGGACACGTGGAGGGTATATGCCCCCTACATCTGCGACCACCGTGTGTCCGACCCGCAGGAGGGAGGCCTCAGCTGGCTCACCGTGGCCGAGGACCTCGTCCGGTTCGTCCGGGAGCTGGGGATACACAGGCCGGCACTCGTTGGGCACTCCATGGGCGCGACGGTGGCGGCCATAGCCTGCGGCGCTTTTGGGTTGGACGCGCTGGGGCTGGTCCTCTTCGAACCGATCTTTCTGCCCGAGGAGATCTACCAGACCCCCATGAGCGTGGATCAGCATCCCCTCGCCTCTCGGGCGATAAGGCGGAAAGACACCTGGGCCGACGAAGCCGAGGCGAGGTCCTACCTGAGATCGAAACCCCTCTTCAGGAACTGGACGGACGAGATGCTCGACCTCTATGTCGAGTACGGGATGCGAAGGCTCGACGCCGGCGGCCTGGTGCTCGCGTGCTCGCCTGTGCGGGAGGCATCGATCTTCATGGGCGGCCTCAGGTTCGATCCATGGGGCGTCATCCCCAAGGTCACATGCCCGGTGCTCGTCCTCGAGGGCGAAAAGAGCGAGAACCGCGCCTTCATCGACCTCCAACAGGCGACACGGTCGTTTCCCCAGGGCACCTACCGCCTCGTCGAGGGCGCGGGCCACCTCATCCCCCAGGAGAAACCGGGCGAGTCCCTCGAGATCGTGCGCACCTTCTTCGAATCCCTGGAGTGAAGCGGGTACACACGCGCCGCCTGCGGCGCCGGGCACGGACGGGGCACAACGCCGGCACCCCGGGCACCCGCTCCCGCCCTGTCGTCGAGGGTTCACCGCTGACACGCGGAGCTAACCGCATGTGCCCGCCCCTCACGAGCGATGCCGCCGGATGACGGCGCACACCCGCCTGCAGGGACGCCCCCTGATCCACGTCCACGGGCTGAACGGCCTGCCCTGCCTCCACGCCTTACGGCCTGCAGGCAGGGCGGTCTCCCTGTCGCCTGCGCCCCTTCGACCACCCGTGGAAGCGGCCGGCCGGCGACACACGGCCTGCATGGACACGGAACGCCTCCTTGCGTGTCCCGTCGAATCTGCACGAAGGCACCTCTCAGAGGGTCTCTGGGAGGACGGGCCCACCGTCGTCCATGCGGCATCATCGAGCGCCAGGCATGCCTGGAGAACCGAGAGGGTGAACGTTGTCTGACGCACGGGACCCCCAAGCCACTACCGGCCCGGATCCTGTCGGGGGAGCCAGGGGGTCCGCCTCCCGGCACGTGCCTCTCTTCACAAACTTCCCCCTGCATGCCACTCCCCCATGAAAACGGGTGAGCCGGGCCACACTCCTGAAGACGGTTGCCGGCCTCGTGCACGATGACGATCCACCTGGGCACGAGTCGCAGAGGTTAGGCCGCGGCCCGAGAGAGGAAGGAGGCTTCGTTCTTTCGGGCCGGGGCGAACGCCCCTCGGCCGACCAGGGCCCGGCGTTCATGCAGGTTGCGAGGTGAATCTCACGGGGTGAGCCGGAAGCCCGACGTACGGACGGGGTCTATGTCCTGCGCCTCTTCCTCACGGCCGGGGTGTCGGGGAAGATGCTGAGACCTTCCCGGTTCTCCGAGCAGATCCTCTTCCACTCCCTGACGTCCGAGACCTTGTACACAACGATGGCGAGCTCCATGGTGTTCTTGTCCGTCCGCACCACGTCGCCCCAGATCACCACGTTCTCGTCCTCGAGCACCACTTCTATGGGCCTGCCCACGACCTGCGCGGAGTTGGCGGGCGTGAGGCTCGTCCTGGCCTCCATGGGCGTAGCCACGATCTTGAGGGAGAGCCCCCCTATCGAGATATCCCTGGTCTCGGCGAGGGCCACGATGTTCTGGATCCCCTTGAGGATCTTCCCGGAGTCCCTGCTCGAGAAGGAGATCTTGAGCCTGGCGGGGATGCTTGCCCTCTTCCTCTCGTGCCTTCTTCTCTCGGCCTTCTTCTGCCCGGTAAGAGACATGGTTCTCTTTTCGTCAGGAATCCGGGTTTCCTTTAGGAAAAGGCCCCTTCGATCCTGGTGTCGCACGCGGGTCATCACCGGTCTTGAGACCCGCTTTGCCGATCACACACAAGGGGTGAGGCTCGTACGATGAACCCTTCCAGCAAGTCGCCCCATGAAGCGCGACGACCGCATTCGACAACGTTGCGAACCATGGCATCCCCACCTCGGAATGGGCGCCCGAGAGCCCTGCCGCGTCGAACGCGCGGCAGGAGGTGACGCCCCACTGAACCCCGGGGACCTCTCACGGGCCGACAGGGCACGTGAGGGGAAGCCGGTCCTCCGGGGTGACTCGCCGAGCCTTGGGGCACCCTTCAGGGCCTGGGCATCGAGCTTTCCAGCCCTTCACCTCATGCCGGGCATGCAGGAGTGTTCGGGTATCTCTCGGGCAATGCCTGCTTTTCTTTTTCATGGATGTCATGTATAGCAACCTCTGGCCGTGCATGCTCCGTGCGCATGCCGCGTGTCCTGACGATATGCGTGTGCCATAGGTGGAGGGAGGAGACACGATGACACCAGGCGATGAGACCCCGGAACGCAGAAGACACCGGAGGAAGCAGGTCCACATCACGGTCCTCCTCAAGGTGGGCGTCCTGTTGAACGGCAGGGGGGTGGCAAAGGATATAAGCCCGGGAGGAATGCGCCTGGTCTCTTCCCAGATCTTCAAGGCCACGACCACGATCCAGGCCAAGGATTACGAGGGTTCGACCATGAGGGTGATGGTCCCCACCGAGGGACTGACCGTCAACGGCGTCATCGCATGGGTGGACCTCAAGAAGGGGGAAGGGGCCTTGAAGGTCCAGTCGACTTCCGACGACGCGAAGTGGGCTGCCTTGACCTCCACCGAGTGAAGTCCGCCCGCCGGGTTGACGACGACCTCCCCGCCGTCTTCGTCTTCAAGACCGCCGCGAAGGGTTCCCACTCCGGCAGCCGGCGTCATGCCGCGCCTAGCGGGCGCAAGACTTCTCGTATTCCTCGTCCACCTTGAGGTCATCCCCACGGGCCGCCCTGCGTGCGAGCTCGTCGCAGCGTTCGTTCTCCGGCTGCCCGGCGTGCCCCCTCACCCACCTGAACGACACCTTCCTGCCTTCCAGGAGCTCCAGGAGCTCTGACCAGAGGTCAGCGTTGAGGGCCCTGTGCGCCTTGTCCCTCATCCACCCGTTCGAACGCCACTTCCTGGCCCAGCCCTTCTCCACGGCGGAGACGAGGTACTGGGAATCGGTGTAGATCGTCACCCCGCCCTGGTCTCTCGCCGTCTCCTTCAGCGCCTGGATGCAGGCGTAGAGCTCCATGCGGTTGTTCGTCGTGAGCCGGAAGCCACCCGAGATCTCCTTGCACATACCGTCCCTGACGATGATAGCGGCCCACCCGCCGGGCCCAGGGTTTTCGATGCACCCGCCGTCGGTGAAGACGACCACGCCCCCCTTTTCTGCATGCGCATCGACAAGGACCCGGCCAGCCTTGTGCTTTGGCCTGCTCGACGACGATCGACCCCCCGGCGACGAGAGGAATCTCCTCGCCTCCTCGAGGGTGTCGAACCCCTTGTAGAGGGCGTCTTTGTACCCTTCCACCTGCACGAGCGCGCCAGTGGGCCCGTACCACTGGGTGTATATCCCGGGGGTCCTGCCCCTCAGCACGGCATAGTATCGCTTCTTCTTCTTTGTCACCGTGGCATCCTCGACGCCTCCCGAGCGTTCTCGTCGCGCGGCCGCGCGGGAAGACCGGGTCACGACCTCAAGCGCATCTTCTCGAGCAACTCCAGGGCGCCCTTGTGTCCCGAGGACGCCGCCTTCTGGAACCACTCGAGAGAGGCGGCCCTGTCCTTGACGGTCCCTTCCCCCCTGCCGTACATGAACCCCAGGCTGTACTGGGCGTCCGCGTCCCCCTGCTGTGCAGAGAGGAGGAACCACTTGAGCGCCTTCTCGAAGTCCTTTTCCACGCCCTCGCCGTGATAGTACATGACGCCCACGTTGTACTGGGCGTTTGCATCCCCGGCCTCGGCCTTGGCGAGGTACTTCTCGAACAGTTCCCTCTTGTCTCGGTCATGGGGTTGCCCTTCCTCTCCGCGACCGACCGTCAAGGCGCCCTCTTCGGCGAGGTCGTCGACCCGGGCGGCTTCTGGACCTGCCCCGAATGCATCCCACCGCCCTGATTCGAGGATCACGCGGGAGCGTTCGTGCCCCAGCGATGCCGCCCTCGAGTACCAGGCAAAGGCCTCCCTGTCGTTCTTGAGCACGCCGTGACCCTTTTCGTACATGGTCGCCAGGATGAACTGGGCCTCTGCATGGTCCTGGGATGCCGCCTTCGAGAACCACGCCGCCGCCTCCCTGTCGTCCCTGGGTACTGCGGTCCCCTCGTAGTAGATCTGGCCAAGCCTGAACTGGGCGTATGCGTCGCCCTTGTCCGCGAGTTCCCTGAGGCTGGAGATCTCCCCCGTGTCGATCTTTTCCGACCTGCGGTTGAGGAACCAGAAGGCGAGCAGGAACACGGCGAACACAACGAGCGCGATGAGAAGGTTGAGGGACATGTCCATGGGATCGTGCTATGCCATTTTCACCGCGAAATCAACCACACCCTGCCCACGCGAGGCTGCAAAGGGCGCACGTGGGGCGCCCGTCTCTCTCCGCGCACGGCATTCATCGGCCGCATGGGAACACGGGCTTCAGATACGGTCTATGATGCCCGCAAGTTCGCTGTCCGACAGCAGCCTCTTTGCGAACTTGATGTACTTCATCACGATGGAGCGGATGGCGAGCTGAAGGGCGTACGGCCTTACGGGTTTCTCGAGGAGGTGGCTCACGCCGGTGGCCACGCACATGTCGACCACGTCATCGCTGGCCATGCCCGAGATCATCACGGTGTCCATGGCCGCGTTGGGATACTTCTCGCTGATCGAGTCCAGGAAGGCGAACCCGTTGGACTGGCCCACGAAGACGTCCAGCACGAAAACCATCAGCCCCTTGTCCCTCCCGAGGCAGTACTCGGTGGCCGCGGCGTAGTCCTGGAACGTGACGATCTCCCCCCAAGTGTAGAACTTGCCGATGGTCTCCGCGAGCACCCCGCACACGTGGTATTCGTCGTCCACGATGACGACATCGAGTCCGTCAGACATCCTTTCCCCCCGGGATCGGTCTATGAGCAATGACTTTGCGACATGAGAATCTCAAGCCGACAACGTTATATCCCAAGACAAGCACTCTTACAATCGTTTGCTGGGCTCGGTCCCTCAATCGGGCTGGACGGGACGCAACCCGCCCTCCCCGTGCGCCCCTCGTGCACGGGCTGCCTGGGGTTTTGGGGATACTGACCGGGGGCTCCGTGGATCGTGTGCCCCTCGTGTACGGGCCGCCCGTTGAACTGCGCCGCCCTGAAGTCGTTGCCGTCAGCGTGAGCCTATCGTGTACGGGCGACCCCTTGAGGGTCGTGGGCGCGGCCCCAGGTGCGACACGGCCGGGAAAGCCCGGCGGACGGGCATCCCGACAATAGCGGGAATCGGCCGGTAGCCGGCCGACAAAAGGGGCGGCGCTTTCCGACAGGCTCCCGCGACCTCTCCCACGTCCCGGCGGAGGCAAGGTTCAGACCGCCAGGAGGAACCCGTACCACAGGCACACGAGCGCCGTGCACACACCGTCTTTCAGGCTCACCCTGGGCTCTCTCATCCTGCTCCGCACGATGCCTGGCCTGTACCCCCTCAGGGTCAGCGCGACCGCGAGATCCTCGGCGCGCCTGAAGGCGCCGTGCATGAGCGGAACCACGACGCTGACCATGGCCCTGGTCCTCCTGAAGACGTTCCCCGACTCGAGGTCCACGCCCCGCGCCTTCTGGGCGCGCGTGATCCTGTCGGCCTCCTCGAAGAGCAGGGGGATGAACCTGATGGCGAGCATGACCGCGAGCGCTATCTCCTCGGTGGGGACGTTCAGGTACTTGAGAGGCCTCATGAACCACTGCATGGCCCACACCATGTCGAGGGATGACGTGGTCAGCGTGGTGAGCGTGGACACCCACAGGGCCAGCACGAGCTGCGCACCCACCCTGATCCCGCCCTCGAGCCCCTGCCTCGTGGCAAAGGGCACGAGGGGCAGGGGGTCTCCGCCCGTCATGAAGACGTGAAGCAGGGCCGTGGCCGCAAACAGCCAGATGAACGGCTTCAGGCCCCTGTACAGGTCGCCGAACGATATCTTCGAGATGAACGTGCAGAACACGAGACCCAGGGCGAACAGGACGAGCGTGCCCGCCCTGTCCAGCCTGAAGGAGACCCCTATGCTCAGGCCCATGACGACGAGCTTGACGCGAGCGTCGAGCGCGTGCACGAGAGAGTCCCGCGGAAGGTACTGTCCCAGGGTCGTCTTCATCGCCTTGTTCGCACGTTCTTCAGTCCCTCTTGGCGGACCTCCCGGCAAGCGCCAGCTCCGCTATCTGCACGGCGTTGACGGCCGAACCCTTGCGGACGTTGTCGCAGGCGGTGAAGAACGCCACGCCGTGGTCGAACGCATCGTCCCTCCTGATTCTCCCCACCAGGCACTCGTCCAGGCCGAGCGCGTCGACCTGCGTGGGATACACGTCCTGCCCCGGGTCATCGCGAAGCTCGAGGCCCTGCTGATGAGCGAGGACCTTCTTCAAGGTCTGAGGATCCATCTCCCCATCGGTCTCCACCACCACGCTGGCCGCGTGGGCGTAGAACACCGGCACCTGCATGCAGGTCACGCTCAGGGACATGGTATCCGCCTTGAGGATCTTGCGGATTTCCGCCTCGATCGCCCTCTCCTCGAGGGTATGCCTGTCCTCGGCGAAACCCCCCACCACGGGGATGAGGTTGAACGCGATCTGGTGCGGAAAGACCCGCGAACTCGTATCCTTGAAGGTGAAGAGGTCCCTGATCTGGGAGGTGAGCTCGTCCATGGCCGATTCGCCGGACTCGGACAACGGGTGGAAGGACGTGATCACAGCGCGCTTGACCCGCGTCACGCGGTGGATGGGCGCCAGGACCATGGCCAGTTCCACCGCGGCGGGCCTGGGGGAGGCGATGACCCCCTTGTGGAACTGGATGTCCTGGCAGTTCAGCTCGGGGATCACGAGCGGGACGTCGTTCTTGAGGGCACAGTGGCCGCCGAGGTCAACGACGAGGCATCCCGACGTGCGCGCCCGCTCGATGAGCTCTGTCCCCATGGGCGTCCTCGCCGCCACGAACGCCAGGTCGACCCCGTCGAACCCAAAGCCCTCCGCAGGGGTCATGGCGACGGATTCGCCCCTGAACTCCACCGCAGACCCCGCGTACCTGCGGCCGGCCAGCGCGACGAGGCGCCCCACGGGGAAGTCCCGCTCGGCCAGCACGTGCAGGATCTCCTTCCCCACGGGCGTCGCCGGTTCGACAACCGCCACGGTCAAGCCGTCTGACATGGTCTCGATCACCTCCGTCGGTGAGTCGTATGTAGCAGAAAACGTCACCTTCAACCACAGGAAAGGATGCGGCGCGGCCATGCCGCCCGGCACGCGACAGGCGATGCCTCCGGAAAGACCCGAAACTGAATGGCCGATGCATGCAGGGGGTTGTGGGGCAGGGTTCACGAGGCGCATCCCCGGAGTGCAAGGCTCATCCCGCCCGCCCCTCGCATCGCGCTCAGGGCGCGCTCCCGGTCGACCCCCGCAGCCGACGGCCCCGCCTCGTGCACCCCGACCTTGGGCCTCCTGTGCTTCTTGAGTGCCGCTCGAGACCGGCCGAGGGCTCGAGAAACACCCCGACCTCGGCCGGTGAGGCGTCCCTGGGGTCGGTGGCCCCCTGTCCCAGGACCTCCACGGCCCGGTCCCTCAACGAGGGTGCGAAGGTCGGGCCGGCCCCCATGCGTGAGGCATATCCGACGGTTCATGGAAGATATCCATGGGTAAGAAACAGCCTACCCCCATGCGTAAGGCATATCCCTCTCTTGTGGGCGAAGAGGTCGGCCTCGAGGCAGCCTACCCCCTTGCGTGGGGCATACCCTATGGCAGGCGAAAGGGGGGAGGCGCGGCCTTCTGTCGGCCCCCTTGCGTGAGGCATATCTCCCCAGGGGAAGGCCTTCCCGAAACAGGCCCATGCGCTGTCCCCCTCTTACGTTCACGCGCAACCTTTTGACCCCACGAGGAAAACCCTCGGCCCCAAGCCCCCTCTCCCCCCGAACGGCTCTTCCCTGTCCTCCCACCTTTTGATGCTATATCCATTTATTTTCCGTATGCCGCTCAGCCCCCTTGCATGCCTGCCGGCCGCACCCGGGCGGGGCTTCACTCTCCTCTTCCATTCCGTCACGCTCTGTACTAGTCTGTAGGGAACTCGGTCCTGAAAACCGCGATTGAGGTTCCCATGCGAAACCCCCTCCACCAGGGCAGAATGGACGGCATGTGCGGCATCTACGCCGTGATGAACGGCGTGTCGGTGCTCGTGCAGAACCGCCTGTCCACCTCGGACCTGTCGGATCTCTTCAAGGAGCTGGTTTCCGCCCTCTACCGCCGCAACCACTCGAGGAGACCGCGCAAGTCCCTGCCCATCGAGTTCATCTGGGAGGGGACGAACGTGCACGAGATCTCGCTCTTGCTGCGTACGAGCAAGGCCTTCCTCGCACTCTACGACCTCGAGCTCGTCTGGTCCCGGCCGCTCCAGGGCAGGTCGAGGCCCTCCACGGTCGGACAGTACTGGGCGAGGCTCAAGAAGTGCTTCGATGACTGCGAGGGAAGGTGCGTCGCGATCCTGGACTACAACTTCGACGGCGATGAGGGCGAGGAGGGCCACTGGACCTGCGTGGAAAAGATGACCGAGAGGACCATGAGGCTGCTCGACTCCTCCTTGAGCATCCACAGCCCGAGGGGCGTCATCAGGAGAAGCGCCTGCACCCTGGGCGAGAAGACCCCGCGGAGACCCTACCGCCTCTTCCCTCACAACGTCTACCTGGTCAGGTTGCGCCAGGGTGACGAGTGAGCGGGGGGTGCGGGGATCCCCGGGGTATCAGATCCCGCCCCGCTTCCTGATGTGCTCCATGAGCCCGCCGTCGGCGATGAGCTCCTGCATGAAAGCCGGGATGGGCCTCGCCTCGAAGCTCTTCTTCGCGCTCAGGTTCGTGATGAGACCGGTGTCCGCGTCCACCTCGAGGATATCACCCTCCTTCACGCCCCTGACCGCCTCGTCGCACTCGAATATGGGCAGGCCCATGTTGAAGCTGTTCCGGAAGAAGATCCGGGCGAAGCTCGACGCGATCACGCAGCTCACCCCGGAGGCCTTGATCGCTATCGGCGCGTGCTCGCGGGAGGACCCGCAGCCGAAATTCTTGCCCGCCACGATGATATCTCCCGGGCTCACCCTGCGGGCGAACGTCGGGTCGGCATCCTCCATGCAGTGCCCGGCGAGTTCCCGCGGGTCCGACGTGTTGAGGTACCGCGCCGGGATGATGGCATCCGTGTCCACGTCGTCGCCGAATACGAACGCCCTTCCCTTGAACTTCATCCCTTCACCTCCCCGGGGTCCGTGATGACGCCGGTCACGGCGGAGGCTGCCGCCACGGCCGGCCCCGACAGGTAGACCTCGCTCGATGGGTCTCCCATCCTGCCCACGAAGTTCCGGTTCGTCGTGGCGATCGCCTTCTCGCCTCTGGCCAGGATGCCCATGTGGCCGCCGAGGCACGGTCCGCACGTGGGCGGCCCTATGATCGCCCCGGCCTCGATGAAGATGTCGAGAAGCCCCTCCTTGAGGGCCTGGCGGTAGACCTCGGGGGTCGCGGGCAGGACGAGGCAGCGCACCCCCCGGGCCACCTTGTTTCCCTTGAGGAAGCCTGCCGCCACGCGCAGGTCCTCGATGCGCCCGTTGGTGCAGGAACCGATCACCACCTGGTCGATCCTCACGTGGCCGGCCTCCCGTGCCGGGCGGACGTTCTCGGGCAGGTGGGGGAACGCCACGAGGGGCTCTATGGAGGCTGAGTCGACGGAGACGACCCGTTCGTATGCCGCGTCGTCGTCGCTCGCGAACACCCGGTAAGGCCGTGACGCCCTCTTTGACACGTATTCCTCGGTGACTGCGTCCGGCGCGATGATCCCTGCCTTGCCGCCCGCCTCGATGGCCATGTTGCACATGCTCATGCGGTCGGCCATGCACAGGCGCGATATGGTATCGCCCGTAAACTCCATGACCTTGTACAGCGAGCCGTCGACCCCTATCAAGCCTATCACGTGGAGGATCAGGTCCTTCCCTCCCACGTGGGGCCTGAGCTCCCCGGTGAACTCGAACTTCAGGCTCGGCGGAACCTTCATCCACGCCTGCCCGGTGAGCATGGCGGCAGCGAGGTCGGTGCTGCCCACACCGGTGGCGAACGCGCCGAGCGCGCCGTAGGTGCACGTGTGGCTGTCCGCGCCGATGACCAGGTCGCCGGGCAGCACGAGCCCCTTCTCGGGGAGCAGCGCGTGCTCCACACCCGCCTCTCCGCCCTCGTAGAAGTGTTTCATGCCGTGCTCAAGAGCGAAGTCGCGCACGAACTTGCACTGGTTGGCCGAGGCGATGTCCTTGGTGGGCGTGAAGTGGTCGAGGACGAACACCACCCTGTCGGGATGGGCAAGGGCCGGCCTGTCAGCCTTTCTGAACTCCTGGATGGCGATCGGCGCCGTTATGTCGTTCGCCAGGGCCACGTCCACCGTGACCCGCACGATCTCCCCCGTCCGGACCGTCTCCATGCCCGCGTGGGCCGCGATGATCTTCTCGGCGATGGTCATGCCCATGGCACCACCCTCAGAGGCTCGGGGTCTTCATGGCCTTCCTGCCCTTGAGGAACTCCATGCGGTTCATCGCGTTCACGAGGGCCTTGGCGCACGCGACGAGGATGTCCGGGTCCGAGCCCTGGCCGACCGCCGTCTTGCCCTTGTCCTCCAGCTCGATGGTCACCTCTCCCTGGGCGTCGGTCCCGCCGGTGATGGCCTTGATGGAGAAGCTCTTGAGCTCGGCGTCGAAGCCCGACATCCTGATGATCGTCTTGTACAGGGCATCCACGGGCCCGTTCCCGAAGCCGGCCTCCTGTATCACCTTGTTGTCCACGGCGAGCTGCACGGTGGCCGTCGGCACGACCGCCGTCCCGGAACTCACCACGATGTTCTTGAGCTCGTACTTGGCCGGGACGCGGTAGATCTCCTCGAGCACGATGGCCTCGATGTCCTCGTCGAAGATCTCCTTCTTCTTGTCAGCGATCTCCTTGAACCTCTTGAATACCTTCCTGACATCCTTCTCGTCGAGGTGGTACCCGAGGGCCTCGATGCGCTTGGACAGCGCGTGCTTGCCCGAGTGCTTCCCGAGCACGAGACGGCTCATGCCGAACCCGACCGTCTCCGGGGTCATGATCTCGTAGGTGGAACGCTCCTTGAGGTAGCCGTCCTGGTGGATGCCCGACTCGTGGGCAAAGGCGTTGGCGCCCACGATGGCCTTGTTGGGCTGGACCGGGATACCGGTGATGTGCGACACTAGGCGGCTGGCCGGGTAGATCTGGGTGGTATCGATCGAGGTCTCCAGCCCGTAGAGGTCCCTGCGGACGTTGAAGATCATGACCACCTCCTCGAGCGAGGTGTTGCCCGCCCGCTCGCCGATGCCGTTGATGGTGCACTCGATCTGCCGGGCTCCCGCCATGACCGCGGACACCGAGTTGGCCGTGGCC
>ERZ795045.1123-NODE-1123-length-31163-cov-145.688022_pt1 | contig 31163 bp, 25 predicted proteins | sample MGYA00375129_ERZ795045 | MGnify/ENA primary metagenome ERZ795045 (study PRJEB30174, sample SAMN05720166) | activated sludge metagenome | isolation source: anaerobic digester from wastewater treatment plant | place: Japan | collected 2015-05-15 ...
AAGAATTTGATTGTACTTCTCGGGCCGAATGCCTCGGGCAAAACTGCCCTGGCGGTGAGGTTGGCCTCTGACTTGGGAGGAGAAATCATTTCGGCGGATTCGCGCCAGGTCTATCGGGGCCTGAATATCGGGGCGGGAAAGGACCTTGAACAGTACGAAGTAAACGGAAAGAGGATCCCTTACCACCTGATAGACATTTTGGATCCCCACGAAGAGTTCAGTGTGTTCGACTTCCAAAAAAATTTTTATGCCGTGTTCGAAGATATAAGAAAAAGAGGGCCAATCCCCATCCTGGTAGGCGGGACGGGATTGTACCTCGAATCGGTACTTTTGGGGTACGAAATGCCTATTATTGCAGATAGGGAGCGGGAGAAGGAATTGTTAGAAAAGGATAGCGAGGAGCTGCGGGCCATCCTTTCATCATTTCGCCCCGTTCTCCATAACACAACAGACTGGATGGATAAAAGGAGGATAATTCGCCGGATATTGATCGAACAGGCCCGGGCTAAAGGAAGGGAGGTGCCTGAAAGGCCGAAAATAAGGGCGGCCGTCTTCGGTCTTCGTTGGGAGAGGGCAAAGTTGCGCGAGCGGATCGCCCAAAGGTTACGCGAGCGCCTCAAGAAGGGCTTGATTGAAGAAGTGGCTTCCCTCCATGCCCAGGGCCTTTCCTGGGAAAGGTTGGAGAGCTTTGGCCTGGAATACCGTTTCGTTTCTACCTTTCTGAAGGGGGAAATGACGAGGGCAGAAATGGAAAAGAGGCTGACCATTGCCATCGGGCAGTTTGCCAAGCGCCAGGAGACGTGGTTCCGAAGAATGGAGCGTCGGGGGGTGGCCATCGAATGGATAGACGAGGCGAATTACGATGAATTGAAGGAAAGGGTCCTGGCTGTTCTTTTCCATGATTGAGGATTACTTCCAAAAGACGGTTTCCTATGAAAGGCCTTTTTTCGCTTCCTCTAAAGAAAATCCAAACCTGATCGTGGTCATTCCCGCTTATGCCGAGAAGGCCCATCTCTTCAAAACCTTAAGCAGTCTGGCCGAAAATCCGGCCAAAGATTTAGAGCACACCCTGGTTCTCTGTGTGATCAATAACGAATCGAGTGCCGATTCGCAAACGAGAGAAAATAACGCCCAAACGATGAGATATCTTCATGCCCTCATCAGGCAGGAAAACGTTTCGACCCTCTCAGCAGCAGACGACTTGAAAGAGGCACTCCTTCACCTCTCCCGTTCCCCTCTCAGGATAGGATACATCGATGCCTCTTCTGCCGGCCACGAAATTCCCGATAGAGACAAGGGCGCAGGTACGGCTAGAAAAATAGGAATGGATATGGCTTTACGCCTTTTATGGCCTTCCTGTGGGAAGAAAGGCATAATTGCCAGCCTCGATGCCGATACCCAGGTCTTGCCCAATTACCTCGCATCCTTGAGAGATGCCCATTCCGGGGCAGACGAGGAAGCCTTTGTGATCGATTACGCGCACGTTTTGCCTTCCGACCCTTTTCTCGCCGAGGCTATCTGTAACTACGAGATTTTTCTCCGTTACTATGTGTTGGGTCTTGCCCTGGCCGGGTCACCTTACGCCTATCATGTTATGGGGTCGGCCATGGCGGTGACGGCGGGGGTGTATCTCGCCGTACGTGGCATGAATCGCCGGGCGGCGGGCGAAGACTTCTATTTCTTGAACAAAATCGCCAAGGTATGTTCCGTTAAGAGAATTCGGTCCACGCAGGTGTTTCCCGCCGCCCGAGTATCTAACCGAGTGCCCTTCGGGACAGGGGCGAGTATGAGAAAGAGCGTGGGGAAGGGGGAGACGACCTGGCGGGTCTATCATCCAGAGGTATTTATCATCCTATCACGGTGGTTAAATGGCGTGAAAAGAATTATCTTTCACGGCGGCGGAACTACAGAAGAGATCGTGACTGAGGCGGAGGCAATCCATCCGGTCCTCTTCAATTTTTTGACAGAAAGGAAATTTCCCCGGGCTTGGGAGAGGATTTGCTTTCATGCCCAAGATCCAAGACTCAAAATCCGTCGTTTTCACGAGTGGTTTGATGCCTTTCAGACCCTCAAATTTATTCGGGAGATGCACCGGGCAGTATATCCCATGGTTCGTATTGAAGAAGCCTGGCCGATGGTCGCACATGAAATTGCCTTTCGTTTCGATTTGCCAGGAGAGGTTATCCCAGAGGGGAGGGATGCCTTTAAGCTCTTGAACTTTTTGCGAAGATGGTGAATCTTTTCTTTGGTTGGGGGTAAGAAATGAAGACAAAGATGGTTTGGATCCTCATTTTTTTGGTGGTCCTTTTCGGTTGCTCCCGGGAGGAAGACAAAAAGGGTCTGGAGAAGGCCCAGATATTGCCGCCCATCCTGGACTTGAAGAAACAGGCGCCTCCCGGTGTCTTTCTCCATGTGAACGGTAAGAATTTCAAAAAAGCGGATTTCAATAAGAAGTTCGAGGAAATCTGGGACCGGTATAAAGGAGAGGTTCCAAAGGCGTCTCAAGATGAATATAAAAAGAGTCTCAAAGCCGAGTTGATCGAAAGGTTGATCATAAAAACACTGTGCGAGGAGGAGGCAGAAAGGAGGGGTATCAAGGTCACGGAAGAAGAGGTAGAAAAAGAGTGGGCGCGGATGAAAAAACAATTTCCCGATGAACAAAAATGGAAAGACTTCGTAAAGAGGTCCGGCCTCGAGAGGGAAAACATCGCCACCGCCCTTCTTATTAGTAAATTAATAGAAGAGGAATTGGGCCCCCATAAGGAGCCCACGGCCAAGGAGATTCGCACTTACTATGATAGCCACCTTGATAGTTTCACAAAACCAGAGCGGGCGCATATCCGTCATATCCTCATCGCCGTGAAGGAGAACGAAGACGAATTGAGTCGCAGGGCAAAGAGGGAAAAAATAGAAGCCATTCGCAAGGAAATTATGCAGGGAAAGGACTTTTCCCAGGCCGCCAGGGAGTATTCCGACTGTCCGAGTAAGGTAAGGGGTGGAGACTTGGGAGAGATACTTCGAAGAAAGGAAGAAGATGCGTTTAGTCAAGCAGTTTTTCGTCAAAAAGTGGGAGAAATCGGCCCCGTCATAGAAAGCAGCCGAGGTTTTCACCTCATTCAGGTCCTGGAGAAAAAGCCCAAGGAGCGGCTTCCTTTTTCTCGGGTTAAGAAACACATTGAGGAGATGCTTCGCATGGGAAAGAAAAACGAGGCCTTTGCCCTTCTCATGGCCCGTCTGAAGAAAAATGCCGTGATCATCAAATTTGAAAACCCGTAGTTTGTTTCGCCCGGAGGGCGAGCATTTGACAGAAACGAACGGGGGATTTAAACTTTTCATGAGATGCCAAAAGAGGTGCCCATTGGAAGGGAGTATAAAGAACAAGGTACGAGTAGAGAAAGACCTGCTGGGGGAAAGGGAAATAGATGCAGATGCCTACTGGGGGATCCATACATTAAGGGCCTTGGAGAATTTCCCCGTCTCTGGTTTCAAGGTTCATCCCGAGCTTATCTCCGCTATGGCGCTGGTAAAGAAGGCGGCCGCCCTGGCCAATATGGAGATAGGATTACTTGATAAGGCGGTGGGGGAAGCAGTCGTAAGGGCGGCAGATGAGCTCGCTCATGGGAGATTTTTCGAGCAAATCGTGGTGGACGCCTTCCAGGGGGGAGCAGGAACCTCCCTCAATATGAACGTAAACGAGGTCATTGCCAACCGGGCCATAGAGTTAATGGGGGGTGAGAAGGGGGACTACTCACTGGTTGATCCGCTGGGCCACGTGAATTTAGGCCAGTCGACAAACGATGTATATCCCACGGCCCTGAGGATTGCGTCCATAAAACTCGTGCGGGAAGTGGCTTCCTCCATAGCTTATCTCCAAGGTGAACTTCAGGCCAAAGAAAAGGCCTTTGCGTCAATTCTTAAAGTGGGTCGCACCGAATTGCAAGACGCCATCCCGGTGACATTAGGGCAGGAGTTCGGCGCCTGGGCAGAGGCTATTGCCCGTGACTGGTGGCGTCTGTATAAGGCCGAGGAGCGTCTTCGCCAGGTAAACATAGGGGGGACGATGGTAGGAACGGGCCTTAATGCCAGTCGCAGGTACATAGGCCGGGTAATCGAGATTTTGCGGGATCTCACGGGCTTTGGTCTCACCCGTGCGGAAAACACGTTCGAGGCGACGCAAAATACGGATATTTTTGCGGAGGTATCCGGTTTTCTAAAAGCGGCGGCCGTGAACCTGTCAAAGTTGGCCTCCGATTTGCGACTCCTCTCCTCCGGACCCCAAGCAGGTCTCGGGGAAATAAGGCTTCCTCGCGTTCAGGCGGGTTCTTCCATTATGCCGGGCAAGGTTAATCCCGTGATGACGGAAATGATGACCCAAGTCGCCTATCAGGTCATGGCCAACGACCTCGCTATAACCATGGCCTGCGCTGCCGGGCAATTGGAGCTCAACCCATTCTATCCGCTCATTGCCCATAATTTTCTTTATTCTCTCACCCTCATGGCAAACGGCGTCAGGGTTTTTGCCGATCGGTGCGTGAAGGGGGTAGAGGCCGACGTATCGCGCTGCGAGGAGCTTTTTATGAAAAGCAATACCGCTATTGCCGCCCTCGTGCCCTACTTAGGCTATGGCAGGGCCCAGGAAATGCTCGTTAAGGCTTCCCTAAGAGGGGTACCGGTCACAACCGTTTTGCTGGAGGAAGGCTTGTTTACGGCCGATGAGCTCGAAGCCATCATGAAGCCAGAGGAGTTGACCACGCCCGGTGTCGCCGGGGCAAGGTACATGAAAGATAAAAGGAAAAAGAGATGAGCCTCAGTACCACGCCCAAGGGAGAGCGTCTCCACATTGCCATTTACGGGCGCAGGAATGTGGGTAAATCAAGCTTGATCAATGCCCTCACCGGGCAAGACATAGCCATCGTCTCTGAGGTGCCCGGTACAACTACAGATCCCGTGGCCAAGGCCATGGAAATACTGCCCATCGGTCCGGTCATGCTCATCGATACGGCCGGTCTCGATGATACGGGGGACTTAGGGGAATTGAGGGTCAAGAAGAGCCTCGCCGTTTTTGATAAAACCGATCTGGCCATTTTGGTCATGGACCCGCAAGTCGGGATGGGGAGTTACGAAGAAGAGGTGATAAGGCGGGGAAGCGAGCAAGGCATCCCGGTTATCAACGTAGTCAACAAATTAGATATTTATCCGGACGTAATAGACGGGGACTGGATAAAGAATCTTCCCGAGCCCCGGATAGCAGTAAGTGCCCGTACGGGAGAAGGGATCGGGAAATTGAAAGAGCTTATCGTCAGAAACGCACCTAAAGACTGGTCGCTCCCCACGGTAGTGGGAGATCTCATTGCCCCGGGGGATGTGGCCATACTCGTGATTCCCATCGATAAAGCGGCCCCCAAGGGAAGGCTCATTTTACCCCAGCAGCAGGTCATAAGGGATGTTTTAGAAAACGATGGGGTCGCCGTCATGGTGAAGGATAGAGAGTTGAGACATGTAATCAAGCGGATGGAAGTAAAGCCAAGAATCGTCATCACCGATGCTTCGGCCTACTTGAAGGCTGTAGCAGATACGCCGCCCGATGTTTTGTTTACATCCTTTTCCGTTCTTTTTGCCCGCTATAAGGGTGATCTCAATACCCTGGTGGAAGGGGTGGTGGCAACGAGAAACCTAAGACCGGGGGATCGCATCCTCATTGCCGAAGCGTGTACCCATCATCCCGTGGAAGACGATATTGGTAGGGTGAAGATACCGCGCTGGTTGAGGCAGATGGTGGGGCAAGATCTGCATTTCGATGTCGTGGCCGGAGGAGGGAGGCTTCCCGACCGGCTGGGGGATTACCGACTGATCGTACATTGTGGGGCATGCATGTTGAACCGGCGTGAAATGCTCTCGCGCATCCTCCAGGCCAAGGCAGCTGGCGTCCCCATCGTTAACTACGGCGTACTCCTTGCCCATATTCACGGAGTGCTGAAAAGGGCTTTATCGCCGTTTCCTTCGGCCCTCGAGATCCTCCGAGAAGTCTATGAGGAAGAGGACGACGATTTCATTCCCCTGCACGAGACGGGGAAATTTATGGATTGATTTTTCTTGCTATCTCGTCCACTACCCGGTGGACGTCCCTTAAGCATCAGCGACCTTCGGGATGCTTATGGGTACAATCACAATGTCCCCTTTTTTTCTCGGCGGCAATTTTTTCCTCGATGGTTGAGTACCCGTGATTCAGATAATCCTCTTCGATGTCCCTTTTCGTAAAGCTAAAACAGTAACAGATGAGGTCGTCGTCCGACCCATTTTCTTTCGGTTTAATTTGGACCATTCTTTCCATTTCTTAAGTTCCCTTCCCTGGGATCGCCCTCCCTAATATATGAACGGTCAACGCCCTGTCAAAGTAAACCCCCCAAAAATTCTGCCATAGCCAAAGAAAGGGCGCCCGGTGCCTACCTCCCATTCCAAGCGGGGAGAAAAAAGGAATTCGTTGGATCTCACCTTGAAATCCGATCTCAAACGAGGTAGTTAAGGACGAAGCTAAATAGAATAGGAGAGAAAAAATGCCCCCGAGGAACTTGATCCGTGTGCGTGATTTGCCCCGTAAGCCAGTTTCGCATAGAAATGGGTACCGATTTTCCTTCATCTTTCTTGCTTCGATGATAACCCTTGTGTTTTCCCTCCCCGTCAGCCTTCATTCATCACCCAATCGGGGCGAGATAATTCTGGCGACGACTACAAGTACCCAGGATTCCGGACTTTTGGATGTCCTGATCCCTCTCTTTGAGAGAAAAACGGGTTACTTCGTCAAGACGATCGCCGTCGGTTCCGGCCAGGCGTTGGCCTTGGGAAGGAGAGGGGAGGCGGATGTGCTATTGGTGCATGCCCCGGAAGACGAAAGGGCGTTCGTTGCCGCCGGATTCGGCATCCATCGGAGACCGGTTATGTACAATGACTTTATCATCGTCGGTCCACCCTCGGACCCGGCCGGGATCCACGGGGTAAGGTCGGCCGTGGATGCTTTTAGAAAGATCGCTTGTGCTCGCGCCCCTTTCTTATCCCGGGGAGATAATTCGGGCACTCATGTGAAAGAAAGAGCCGTTTGGTCTTTGGCCGGCATAAAGGTAGAAGGCGAGCAGTGGTATCAGGAGACGGGTCTCGGTATGGGTGAGACGTTGACCGTTGCCTCGGAAAAAAAGGCGTATACCTTAACCGACCGGGGCAGCTACCTCGCCCTCAAGAGGCGCCTTAATCTGATAATTCTTTTCGAAGGGGATAGGGCGTTAAAAAACGTCTATCACGTAATCGAGGTCAATCCCGAAAGATGGCCCCACGTAAAGGCCAAGGGTGCCCGGGCCTTTGCCGAATTCATCGTTTCGCAGGAAGCCCAGCATATCATAAAAAACTTTGGTGTAGAAAGGTTTGGTACGCCCCTCTTTTTCCCCCTCGCCAAATAATTGGAAGTGGGGACTTTCCTCGGACGCGTTTCCTCATCCTGGAAGATCATTTGAGGTAGGTATGAAGCCCCGGTAGGTAGTTCACCCCCAGGTAGGTAAAGATTACGGCGGCAAAGCCGGCAATTGCGAGGTAGGCGGACCTTTTCCCCCTCCAGTTGCGGACGAAACGGCCGTGGAGAAAAAGGGCGTATATGAGCCAAGTAATCAGGGACCAGGTCTCTTTGGGGTCCCAACTCCAGTAGGAACCCCACGCGTAATGGGCCCACACGGAACCGGTGAAAATACCCAAGGTGAGGAAAACGAACCCCAGGGTGACCGTTTGGTACAAAAGCTCATCGATTATCTCCCTTCCAGGTAAAAGCCGCGAAAAGAAGGTACCCTTTTCAGAGAAAAAGTACATCACCCCCAGCCCGAAGGCACAGGAGAATGCCGCATAGGCCAAAAAACAGGTGAAGACGTGACTCGTCAGCCAGTTGCTCTGGAGGGCGGGGATTAAAGGTTGGATTTTGCTATCCACGGACGGGGAAAAGGACGCATAGGCGAGGAGGAGAAAGGCAAGGGGGAGAGAAAAAACGCCGAGGGTCCGATTTTTAATTCTCATTTCCACCAGAAGGTAAATGCCGCAGACGGTCCAGGAAAAGAAGATGAGAGATTCGTAAAAATTGGCGATGGGTACGTGGCCATAATCGAGGAGGTAAGAAAGATACCACCGAAGGATGAGGGCTCCTGTGTGGGCGAAAAAGCCGATCCAGGCTGACCAGCTTGCAAGCAGACCCCATCTTCGGCTGGCAAATATGAAATGAATAAGGTAACAGATAAAAGCCCAGAAATAAACGAATGTTACGATGCTCAAAATCTTTGCGTCCGTCATTCTTTGAGTTCCCCGATTAAGTAAGATAAATCCCGATTGAGGGCTGAGGCATCCTTCGCCGCCGTGCCCTTTATGTAGATTTCGGTACCGGTATCTTTTCTCTCCCATCTAATCGTAAGGGACCGGGGAGAGATGAAATAGGTCACGATCAATCCAAAGATAACGATAATGGCTCCCACCCCTACCAGGGGTGCCCCGGGATCGCGTTTGACCTGGAGTCCCGAGTAGAGGGCGCTCTTCAAACCTGTCAGAACGAAGGTGTAGGGTGGGTAAAGGTGGGGGTTTATCATCGGGACCTCTTTCAAAATCCCGGGGTTGGAGGTAACGATTTCTTCGATCTGCTTGAACACCCAAAACACGAATTCTCCCCCGTCGGAGTGGATTGCCAGCTTCACCGCCGGTCCCATCCGCATGAAGTCGCTTTCTACCCTCAAGACCGAGACCTTGACCTTTTCATCTCGGGGCAAAGGAAACGCTTTTCCTTCCGTAACGGTGATTTCTCCTATTTTTTCCCTTCCGTGAATGATGAGTAACCTGGCCTCTGGCGTGGGCATCTCACCGTAACTGGCCTGATAGATGTAGAATCCGTCCACCACTATCGGGTGATTTACCGTAAGAGGGGCTTCGATGGCGGTCTTTCCGTCTTTCAGGATTTTTAAATCCGATCTGTACTGCTTGGGCATGCCGTTTTCGTACCATTCCACCGTGAATTTCTCTAAATGGATCTGGAAGGGCAAGGGGCGGGAGATGGGGTTATTTCTTCCCGTCTCGATGTGATCTACCGTTTCGCCTTCCCTGATATTCACGTAACCTTCGAGGCTAAGGAGGGAGCTCATCAGGGTGCCCACGAGGAGGACGAAAACGCCGGCATGGACGATATAGGCACCTAAGTATGAGAGAAGCCCTTTTTGCCCTCTCAGTTCATTCTCACCGGGGGATGTGAAAATGGTATAGCGGCGCCTTTTGAGCAGGAAGTGAATTTTTTTTCTTATCTCGTCCGGATCGAGACGCAAGGTGAGGGTCTCTTTACGCTTAAATCTGGCGCCTTCTACTTCTCCCCGGAACCTCTTTAAGGCCTGAGGGAAGCGGGAAATGGAGCAGAAGACGAGGTTTAGCGTAAGCAGGATCATAACGAGGTAGAACAAAACGGAATGAAAGACGTCGTATAACTTCAAGGCGGAAAGGAGGCGGCAGAGGCCAAAGACCTCCTGGGGTTCTTCCTGGGGGAGAACGGTACCGATGATTCCCATGGCGGCTAGAATTAGGAGTAACGAAATGGTCAGTTTGACCGAGGAAAGTACAGAGAGGAGCCCTGATCTAAATGACTTCACCGCGCTTTCCCATCCCCTAAAATAAAGCCGCCCAGAAGATGAGGAAGGCGAGAATTATCCCCAAAATAAGGCTCCCCAGGCCGAAAATTGAGGCAAAGAGTTGCGCCCCTATACCAGGGGCCTCCTTTTTCATCTCTTCCAGACGGCCCGCCTCAACCATCCTTTCATATTCGAGCGGCCTTTCTTCTTTCATGGCCTCGACGGGGTAGCGGCCGGTAAAGATGTTTTTCTCCAGGGGAAATTTCGTGGGAACCAGATGATTGTTGAAGAAGTGGACCGTAAAAATGAAGATGGCCGCCAAGAAAGCCTCTTCCGAATGAACCACCATGGCCACGTTTATCATCCAGCCGGGGAGAAGGTAGGAAAAAATCCCGGGGAACCAGAGGATAAAGCCGGAAAGTCCGATCACCGTCATGCCCCAAAAGACGGCCATGAAATCGAACTTCTCCCAGTATGTCCACCGATCGAATTTGGGCATCTCCCCGCCGCGGAAGAACCACCGGAACATGCCGGCCATATCTTTGAAATCTTTTAAGTTGGGGAAGAGCGAATCGGGTCCGAAGAGCCTCTTTAGCCACCCACTTTTTTCGCCTTTCGGGAAGAGGAATTTTAAGCTGAGCCAGCACGTATAGAGGAAGAGGGCGCATAGAAGCAGGGCAGCCCCCCGATGGAAGGTACCGGCCACTTTGGGTCCTCCCCAAAAGTTGAGCAGAGGTTTGGCCCAGGGGGCGTCGGCGTATTTGATGGGAAAACCGGTTAGAACGAGGACGAAAAAGGAGATGACCAGCAGGACATGCATCACCCGGTCCCTTACGGTAAAGCGCTCGATCTGCTTTTCTCCCATAGGACTTACCTGGGGAATTTTCTTTCCTCTCCGGTATTTTTCCAGGTAAGCCCGCCACCACCAGAGAACACAGTGGGTCCAGAAGAACAGGAAAACACCCGCCAAAAGGAGGACCATAAAAACGTTGGCCCAGTAAATGGTGGCGTTTCTCTTCCGATCCTGGGGATTGGGGTGGGCATCGAACTTCACCATCCGCTTGTGCATGATGGGATGGCATGCCTTACAAGCCTGGTAGAGATGATCGGGGTAAAGGGCTGCATCCTTGTTCGATTTGGGCAGGATGTTGTGACCCGTGTGACAGTCGGCACAGCCTGCCACCCTTTGTGGATATCCCGCCATCAGCACCTTTCCATGGTAGGTTTCATAGTAGCTTTTTACCGTCTGGGTGGAGAACTTGTTGCGCCGGGCCATTTTTACGTTGCCGTGGCAGGAGATGCATTTCTTCGTATATACCTCTCGCGCAAGGGCCGCCGACTTTTCCGCCGATAAATCGAAAAGAGGTATGTTGTGAAGCCCATGACAATCGGCACAACTCGGGGCATCGGGATTTCCCGCCTCGAGGGCGCGTCCATGCCCCGGCAGGACATAGTATGCTCGTGGATGGCATTGGCAGCAGGAATTCATGAGGGAAATGGCAGCATTCCCCCGTGGTTTTGCTAAAGAGTGGATGGGTTGATGACAATCCTGACAGGCCATGTTCAATTTGAGGTTATGGAAGTCCCGCCGGTATTTCTGGGCGACGCTCTGGTGACATCTGGCGCAATTAACCGTATTTGCCTGATCCTGGCCACGGAGGTGCAATTCTAGACGACTTACACCCTCATGGCAGCTTCGGCAGCCTAATGAACCATGAATCGATCTGTAAAACGCCGGAAAGTCAATGTTATCGCTATGGCACTGCTTACAATTCGCTTCAATCCCAAGGGCACCGATCGGCGAGATCATGCCCAAGAGAAAAATGAACACGGAGATGAAAAAGGAAACATGCATTATCTATCTCGCCCTGCGAAATTTTTCCCAGGCTACCATGCCACCCGCCAGTCTTTTCATGTCCCGGAAGCCCTTCCTGGACAGGTAAGAAGCGGCCAGAAGGCTTTTTGTTCCATCTGCATCTATAATGACTAACGACCTGTTCAAGGGTATATCTGGATACTTCCGGTGGAGCAGGGATAGGGGTATGTTCATGGCTCCCTCTATATGCCCTGCCCGGAAGGCATCTTCCATCCGGATATCGAGGAGGAGGGGAAGCGTTGCGATTTTCAGCCACCCGTCCAAGTCTTTTGCCTTGATCGAAGGGACGAAAATCCGGGGGATTCTCTCGGCCGATTCGGTTTCGAAGCCTGCCATCTTCCAGGCCGGAAGCCCTCCCTGCAAGATGTAGAGCTGGCGATAGCCCTGTTTTGCCAATTCGTCCACGAGGGGGCAAAAGGTTTCCCATTCCCGGGTGCTATCGTAAAGCACGATTTTTGCCTCTTTTTTCGGAGGAACGAGGGTCTTTACCTTTTCCCGCTCGTCGCAGGAAAGGCATAAAGACTTAGGGATTTTCGCGTCCAGACATTCGAGGTAGCTGCTTGTGTTGATGAGGGTAAAGGCTTCGCCGTATTCCATCCACCAGTAAAGTGTCTTGGGGGTGATGTAGTAGACACCCGCGTGGGCCGCCTCCCCGAATGGGGTAAAACAGAAAAGGATCATGCCGATGAAAGAAAAAATCGCTCTCTGATACCCGCTCACGTTTTCTCCCTTCACGGTGGGGTTGGGATGTGTTTTAGGCCCCAGATTTTGAACTGGGGCAGGCTATTGGGCTCTTTCATAGACGGGAAGTCGGAGGCCAGAAATGCTCTGAGATTTACCATCTCCATCCGGGTGAAGAAGGGAGAGTTCTGGTCATGGCAAGACCGACATTCCCTGAGGGCCGCCTTCTTTTCCGCCACGCCGTGGGCTATGGGATAGTAAACCTTATCCACCGCTGATGACAACACCTTTAGTTTGCTTTCGGCAAGGCCCCATATCTTATCCGCGACAAAGACGGGATTTTCGAAGCCCATCTTTTTTAGCCGTGTGAGTACCGTCCAGATTTCTTCGTCTTGGACCACAAAAGGCCGGTCCTTCTTTAGGCTCAACCCTCTTCGGGCTTCGGCGACGAATCGCAAGGGGATGGGTGAAAATTCGCCATTGGTCTCGTTTCCAAACCAGATGAACCACTTGGGTACGGCCGGTTCGTAACGGGTGGTGCGCATCATCCAGGGACTCCAGGGTGAAGCTGCAGAAATAAAATAGTCTCCCTCCGCCTTTATCCTTTCCAATCGGTCCATCACGTATGCTGCCTCATACCCACGACTCATGTCAAGGAGGAGCAGTGCCCGCCCAGGGCGAAGGGGGGCGTGACAAGCCAGGCAATCGAGGAGATAAGTGTGAAAACGGTAACCGTTAAAGATGCGACTGTGAGTGGCGTATGGATTGGGGGCCACTTTCGGCGGTCTCGATTTTCCTTCTACATGGCACGAGACGCACGTCTTCATTTCCTTTCCGTCGAGGTCATCTCGCAGCCGGTTGATGAGTGAATGACCCTTGGCTATCTGATGGGTAAGCCTCTCCGTTTTCGAGGCTCCGATGAGGCCGTGGCAGTCCGTACAAGTAAAACCTTGGCTCAGGTGTACGTCCCTGCCGGGGGACATAATCGTACCTGTATTTTTCCTTTCCCCCAAGTCATGGCATTGAAGGCAGTGGCGGGCCGAGACACGCTTGCTTATCGTTGCCCCTTGGAGGCGCCCTTCGGGGGTGAACAGATTTTTATCCGACCAGTGGTAATGGACGATGGGCCTTTTCTCTAAATTCCAGACGCCCCGGTAAAATCGAGGGTCCGAGGGGTCAAGACCCCGATGGGTGAAGGTAAAGATGGCTCCTTCCACGGTACCCAATTTTGCGCCGGCCGTTGCCGCCCAGCGATAGTTCCTTTTGCTTAACTGGATGTTTCTTTCTCGGAGATCGTAGCTCGGCAGGTGGCACATAAGGCAATCGGCCTCTACCACGCCGCTTACCTTAAAGCGGCTCTTTCCATCGGGGGTGTCGAGAGAGCTATAGTCACCGTCGAGGGGCGCCCATTTCTCCTCTTCGCCTAATGATAGATTCTTCGAAAAATCGGCTCGGCCGCTTCGGTTACGACCGTATTCCATGGGTCCTCCCCCGGGGTGGCAAAATCCACAGGCCGAAGACAAGAGCTTGCCATCGGCTGTATATTTCCCTCCCCGTCCTATCCAATCGTACGTGGAAAGGTCCATGGAGCGCCGGTTTTTGTTCAATTTCGGTGATATACGCCCCGCGGCCGCACCGGGGAGCCAGCGACCGAACATGCCGGGGGAAAGGATCCAGGGTCGCCGGCGATCGAATCGATCACTTATGGATTCAAACCCCTGGGTAAAGTGGTAACCGGAAGTTATGAGACGGTAATCATGGCACCCGCCGCAGGTCTGACGGGGAGAGTAAGGGTCGACACTGTTTTGGTTAGGGGTGATCCGATCCCCCACTTCGTTTTTCAGCCATACATCCATGTGCCCCTGCGCAAAAAGGGGAAAAGGCGAAAAGAAAGAAAACACCACAAAGGGGATCAGGACGAAAACTATTTTCATGGTCCAAAGGTTTTACGCCATAAAAGAAAAAGCCCCTCCCTCATGTATGAAGGAGGGGCCGGCTTTTCCCTTACTCTACCGGGGCGTTGGGATCGAGGGCCCACTCCTCAAAGGAGCCGTCGTAAACCTTTACGTTGGTATAACCGAGTAGTTCCGTCAGTACGTAAGCCCAGCTGGTTGCGAATTTGCCCGTGTCACAGTAGACGATAATTTCCTTGGCCTTGTCGGTGCCGACAATGGGTGTTACTATCTTTTCCAGTTCCTCTTTCGGTTTATAAGTCAGGTCATCTTTGAAGATGGCTTTGTAGTAAACATTTTTTGCATTCTTGATGCGGGGAACGCGAACATCCAGGATCAAGGCGGTGTTTAATTTGTTCATCACGTCCTGCTTCTTTATGAAGAGGTTGGGATTCATCTGACCTTTGTAAGGGGGGCCTGCCTTTTCTTCAACGGCGGTGGAAATGGGACGCTTCTCTTTTACCCACTTGGTGTAACCACCTTCCAAGACGGCTACCTCTTGGATGCCCGAATAAAGCAACGTCCAGGCCACACGAAAGGCATCCATCTTTTCGAAATCTGTATCCCAGCTCGATACGACGACGACCTTGGAATCCTTGTTGATACCGGCCAGACCGATCAGATCGGGCAGATCGTACGGGGCCGGCAGTTCGTTATGCAGGACTTTCCTATTTACCGCCCAGGCTCCATAGGCCACATTCGAGGCATTGGGGATGTGCCCCGCCGCAAACGCATCTCCCTTCCTTACGTCCAGAATCACCAGGTTGGGCGAAAACATGTTATTTTCCAACCATTCGGTGGTCACGATGGGGTCAATGCCTCGGGCGCTGACCGCAAGGGGGATGACCATCATAAACGCAAGCAGAAATACCGAAAAAAACACCAATTTCTTCATATCCTTCCTCCTCTTTTTTATTATTTCTTGCCCCCACTGCAGCGAGGGACACAAGCCATCAGCGGCTAATGTCTTTGAGCTTCATTATCAGATTTTTGTTCTCTTGGGAACCATCTTTAATCAATTTTTCTGTGGAAAGAAAATCTCTTCTCTCCACGTGGCATACATCGCACGATTGGGTGCGATCTGTCCTTTTCCTTATGTTATGCACCGGAGAGTCCCAGTAATTGGGCTGCCGGTCATAGTTTTCCATCTTCAAACCGGCGCCTTGGAAGGTATTTCGATGGGTGGGAACGAGACGTAAGGTGGTTAAGACATTCTTGTTTCTCGGGCTTTTGCCCAGGTAGGTTTCCGGAAAGGACTTGGCCCCTATTTCCAAATGACACTGACTACAGTTTCGATAGGCCGAGGCCACGTGGCAGCCGTAGCAACTCACCTTGCCCTGATGAACCTGATGGGCGGTGCGGGTGGTGAGCTTTGGTTCGTTTCCCAATTTATGGCATTTCGTGCAAGAAGGTCGATCTTTTACCTCCCGCATGGATTGATACGCATTTCCATCCCCGTGGAGCTCCGATTTTTGATGACAGTCCAGGCACAACATGCCCTTTTGATAGTGAATATCCGGGGCCTCTCCGTATTCGCCTGTGTATTCCGTATAGACTCTCCCGCCGTGACAGAAGGCGCAGGTTTTCCCTTCGCTCTTTTTTACGAATTTGTGATTTTTTATGAGCCCGATACCTATGCCGCCTACCGGTTGGGCCTTCACGTGACAGGCCCCGCAGGAGGCATGGCAGGTGCGGCAGGATTTTTCAAAGACCCTGTCTTCGAAAATCTTCCTTTCGCCTTCACTGAATCGATGGGCAATCCCTGTTTTTTGGCCCACGGTCGTGTAATGGAGGGCCTTAGCGTAAGTGTCCGTAATCTTCTTGTGGCACATGGCGCAGGCCTTGAGGTTATCGGAAGGCTTTTTTATTAGCCCTTGATGGGCGGCCTCCTTGGCCATGGCTTTATCGTCTCCCTGGTGGCAGAACTTGCATCCTAGGGAGAAGTGGGGATCCGACTTAAGGAGGCTTGCATCTACTACTAAGCCTTTGTACATCTCTTCCGCCCGGACCGGGGGAGGGGCGCCCGCTCACCCTTCTCCTTCGCCCGCCGGGATCGAGGGGGGACGATAGAGAGATTTCATAATGGATTCGTTGGTATGGCAGGTAGCGCAACTCGTTGCTTCGAGCACGCATGGAAGAGAGAGGATTAACGTAATGATGCCTAAACCAAGAAAAATGCTGCTCGTGGCAATTTTTTTCATGCTTTTTTCCCCTGGATAGGAAGTTTCTAATGGATAGCAGGTCCCGTGTCAAGGGGATTTATAAGTTGAGCCCATGGGGAAGGTGGGCCTTCCTTATTTTATGGATAAAGTTTGAGGCTTATAAGCTCTTCCAAGAGATTCATGATTGTGGTAGGTTCTATTCATGCGCCTTTCAGCTGAGGAGTTCGACGGCATCGTAAAAAAAGTGATCGCTTCCCTTCCGGCCGACATTCGCGATCACCTAAGAGAGGAAAATATAGTTATTTCCGTAAAAAAGCGTCCCACCAGGGAAATGAAGGCACTTTTGGGCCTTCCTCCCGGAGAAGAGGTTTTGGGCTTTTTTTCTGGTCCCTCTCGGGCAGGGCAGTCTTTCTTTTCCCCGTTCGATTACCCCAATACTATTTTCATCTTTCAGCGCCCCCTCGAAGAGATGTGCACCACGAGGGAAGAGTTGGAAAGAGAGATCAGAATCACGGTTATCCACGAAATCGCCCACTATCTCGGAATGAGCGAAGACGAGCTTAAGGAATTAGGCTACGATTGAGGAAAGAAAGGAAGAGAAAATGGAAGAAGTGAAAGGAAACAGCGTTGAAGGGCTGAACGAGGAAGACTTGGCCCGCTTCGTACTTGACGTTTTGCATCGGGCCATCATTCATCACGGGCTTTGGTTTTCCGAGGTGATTCATCAGCTGGGTTTGGAAGAGGCCCTCCAAATCTTAGAAAAGGTGAAAGAAAGGAGCATCCCCCTGCAGGCGGAGAGATTGAGGAAGGCCCTCGATTTACCCCGTGATTACCTTTCCTCCCTTCCCCGGGAAAGGCTCGTTGCCCTACTCGATGCCTTAGCCTTAAACTGGCTTGCCAATGACGGAATCTGGTTCCAGGCGGTGGAATTCTCCCGTGATATGAACGATGCCAAGAGGTGCAATGATACGTGCTGGACGAGGTTCTCACCTTGCGAAGCCCGGGCGATAAAGGGTTTTCTTAAGCTGCCATGGCGACCCGGACTCGAAGGTTTGAAAAAGGCGCTTAAATTCCGCCTCTATGCCAGAATTAACGTCCAATCCATCGAGGACGAGGGACCCCAGAGTTTCATCTTCTATATGAATGACTGCCGGGTACAATCGGCCAGAAGACGCCAGGGACTGGCCGACTATCCCTGCAAATCAGCCGGATTAGTGGAATACGGCCGTTTTGCCGAATTCATCGATGACCGGATCCGGTGTGAATGCCTCGCCTGCCCACCGGATCCCCACCCTGAAGGATGGTTCTGTGCCTGGCGATTTTCCCTCCAAGAAGGGTGATAAGGAGGCCAAACTAATCGGCTTTCTTTAATTCCGGAAAGGTAAAGACGATGGGGCTACAGGTACCTTTTACGATGGCCATGAGGGTCCCTTCGAGTTTTCGGCCCACAAAGATCCGATTTTTGGTGAGAAAGGCCTGCGAGGGTGCTCCAAAGTGATTATCGTAAAGAAGGAAGGTTTTCCCTTCGGACCAGACGTACTTATTTTCGATCTGCTTGTCGGGCCAAAAAATGAAGCGGACCTCGAACCTATCACCATCGGATTTAGACTTTATGGATACAATCTCCGCCACCCCTGGATAGCTTTCGTATTCGCAGGGGCCGCCTAAACGTTTAGGTCGTTCATAATTGGTGGTTTGACAGCCTGTAAACAGGATGAAGACGATCAGAAAAAGGGCGCTCTTTTTCACGGATCACCTGATTTTAAAATTTTGCCACTTTTCTACATCATGAGGCGGGGAAAGTAAACAGGACAAAATCACTTTCGCTTCATGAGGAGATAAGGAGAGAAGCGGCCGTCTAAGTCTTCCTCTTTTACCTCTTCGTAAATCTGAACGAAATCTTCCCAGATGAGGGAAAGCGTTTCTTTAAGCAGGGCTTGCTCTTGAGGCGATAGGTCCTGGGCCCCGGTCATAAAATCCTCGATAAACACCTCCTTGAATTTCGCCATCCGATAGGGGGGGTGAGTTTCTCCTGCCCTCACCAGCCGGAAGAACCGGACGGCCTTTTCCCGCGAAAGGGGTTCGATGGAAAGCCCCTCGTTTATCAACCGTCGGGCCCAGGGGTTGAAGAGAAGGGGATGGAAGGTTTCTACCTCTTCCGGAAGGGGACCCTCGCCCAGACGGGGCACATGCAACCTTCTTAGCAGCAGATCGAGCAGCCTCAATTTTTCCAAGAAATCTTCCGCTTTCTTAATGTCATCGGGGGAAGCAAAATCGCGATACCCATTCCCATCGAAAAAGAAAGGTCGATTAGAGAGAAGACCGGTCAGCATTTCGGACCAGGGTGATCCCCAGAAGTCGTTTCCCCGGCCGCAAGCTTTGAACCAACTCGAGGAAACCCATTTTCTGGCTTTGTTTCTGACCTGAACGGCAAAACCCCAGCCTACCCGGAAAATGGTTTCCAGCTGGTGGTTTCGCAAAGTTTCCTCCGCCGCTGCGATGTTGCGCCCGTGAAGGTAAGAGAGGGCGAGATGCAAATAATTTCCCGCCCGCCTCCAGGCGGCCGTTAAGACCTCTCGATCCGATATCTCCTCGAAGGCCCCCGCGGCGATGATTCGATTACTTAGACCGGCATACTCCAGTCGAATGCGGTCTCGGAAAGTATGGTCTTGCGTCCTAACCAAAACCTGGGCCACGAGGTTGTCCCGTTCGAGTAGCATAAGGGGGGTGGCAGGAACGGGCAGTGTTTCCTCTTGACTTACAACCGCTCCGGGGGGAAGAGGTTTTTCTGCTTTCGATAGGGCCTCCGGTGGCAGCGGTGAATACACCGCCAAGGCTTCCTCGTAGGGAACAAAGCCGTGTTCGCTTATCCTCACGTTTCGCAGCCGGTAGAGTTCTTCTTCCGCTTCGGCGGGGATCATCGCGGCAAGTTCGTACATGAGTTTTTGGTATGCGTCGAAATCTTGCGCCGCCATAAGTTTGAGAAGGCGCTCGATCCATGTCTGATCATCCGGCGAGGAGGCTTTGAAGTAAAAGACGCCGTCGAGGCTAATAAATCCGGGAGGTGCTTCGGCCTCGCTTTCTTCTTCCTTTACTATGATTTCTGTTAGGCGGGAAAGGCAAAAGGAGAAAACATCTCGACCGTTCTCTAAAAGCCATCTTGCCAATCGATCGCTATCGGCCTGGGCAAGTCTTTTGAGCCATTCCAGGGTGCGAGACGGATTGAGTCGGTCCTTTTCCCACACCTCCAGGTCTAACAGGTACTCCCACTGGTCTTCCGAGGCCAACTCCAGGACGGGAAGGCAGTCGTCTTCCCCGATGGCTTTTATTAGCCAGAAAAAATCCTCGCCGGACAGGTTTTGAACGATTTTATCGGGTTCTTTTTGCTCTAAGAGCCGGTCGAGGATGGCACTGCCCGGAAGAGGCAGCCATTGCTGGACCATATACTCGTACCGGGTGGGTATGGTGGCCATGGCATAAAGATTGCCCCCAGGGAAAGTCCCCGGGGGCCTTCTCTATTTTTTTATTAATCGAAGTCTCCCATGTCAGGCGGCATGGAGGGTTGTGCAGCTGTTTTCTTTTTCGGTTTTTCTGCCACCATGGCCTCGGTGGTAAGGAGCAGTGAGGCAACGGAGGCAGCATTCTGGAGCGCAAAACGGGCAACCTTGGTGGGGTCTATTATTCCCGCTTCGTACATATCTCTGTATTCGAGCTTTTCTGCGTCAAAGCCGTAGGCGTCTTTCCCCTCCTTCACCTTTTCTACCACGATGGAGCCTTCCATCCCGGCGTTGGCTGCAATCTGCCGGAGGGGTTCCTCGAGGGCACGTTTCACGATGTTGAGGCCAAACTGTTCTTCGCCGGGCAGTTCTTTCTTTTCCAGTGCCGGTATGCAACGGATATAGGCAACGCCGCCACCGGGTATAATGCCCTCTTCCACTGCCGCCCGCGTGGCGTTCAGGGCATCTTCGACCCGGGCCTTCTTTTCCTTCATTTCTATCTCCGTCGCGGCCCCGACTTTGATTACGGCCACACCGCCCACGATCTTGGCCAGGCGCTCCTGGAGTTTTTCGCGGTCATAGTCGGAGGTCGTCTCTTCGATCTGGGCCCGAATCTGCTTTACCCGGCCCTCGATGGCGCTACGGGAGCCGGCACCATCAACGATGGTGGTATTGTCCTTATCGATGACGACCTTCTTGCAGCTACCCAAATCCCGGAGGGTCACATTTTCCAGTTTGACGCCGAGGTCTTCGGACACCACCTTGCCGCCCGTAAGGATGGCGATGTCTTCCAGCATGGCCTTTCTCCGGTCACCGAATCCGGGCGCCTTCACGGCCGCGCATTTCAACGTTCCCCTTACCTTGTTCACCACCAGCGTGGCCAAGGCTTCTCCTTCCACGTCTTCGGCGATGACGAGCAGCGGCCGCCCCATTTTGGCAATCTGCTCAAGGAGGGGGATCATGTCCTTCATGGCGCTGATCTTCTTCTCATGGCATAGGATGTAGGGATCTTCGAGGACCACTTCCATCTTGTCCGGATCCGTGATGAAGTAGGGGGAAATGTATCCGCGATCGAATTGCATACCTTCCACTATTTCCAAGGTGGTTTCCATGCCCTTGGCCTCTTCCACGGTAATGACCCCTTCCTTGCCGACCTTTTCCATAGCCTCGGCAATGAGGTCACCGATGGTGCGGTCGTTGTTGGCGGATATGGTACCGACTTGGGCTATTTCCTTTTTGTCTCCCACCTTTCGGGAGATCTTTTTCAGCTCTTCGACGACGATATCCACGGCCTTGTCGATCCCGTTTTTCAGGGCCATGGGATTGATGCCCGAAGCGACGAGCTTGGCCCCTTCGTGGAAGATGGATTGGGCAAGAACCGTGGCCGTTGTGGTGCCGTCACCTGCCTTATCGGATGTCTTGGAGGCCACTTCCTTGACCATTTGAGCGCCCATGTTTTCGAATTTGTCTTCCAGCTCGATCTCCTTGGCAACCGTAACGCCGTCTTTCGTTACCTGAGGTGCGCCCCAAGACTTGGCAATAACGACGTTTCTACCCCGTGGACCCAGCGTTACCTTGACGGCATTCGCCAGGGTATCCACCCCTTTCATGATCTTTTCCCTTGCATCGATGTTGTATTTGATTTCCTTGGCTGCCATGTTTATCACCCCTTACCTTAAGTTCAAGATTCGATGACGCCTAAGATATCGTCTTCCTTCATGATGATGTGTTCTTCCCCGTCGATCTTCACCTCCGTACCGGCCCAGCGGGCGAATAGCACCCGGTCTCCCACCTTCACATCGAGGGGCATTCTTTTGCCGTCCTTGTCCAGCCGGCCGGGCCCCACGGCGACAACGCGGCCTTCCTGAGGTTTCTCTTTGGCCGTGTCGGGGATGATAATGCCACCCTTGGTCTTTTCCTCCCCTTCCAGACGTTTGACGACGACGCGATCATGTAACGGTGTTACCTTCATAACGTTTACCTCCTTGATGCTAAAATTGTCGTCATGTATGTATTTGATATCAAAAGGATATGCTTTTTACGCGGTGTAATTTAATCACCCGTTTGGTCTTGTCAAGACGTTCAGGGGCGGGCGCTTAAGATCCGCTGGTAGAGGTCGTGATATTTCCGGGCCGTTTCCTGCCAGGTGTATTGTCGCGCCGTTAGAAAGGCCGCCTCTGACATGGGGGCAAGGTGTTCCTCCGGGAAGAGATGGAGGATTTTGGCCGCTACGGCCTCGGCATCGGAAGGGTCGGCTATGATAAACCCGTTTTTTCCCTCCTCGATTAGGTCTTTGGCCCCGACGCGGGCACTGATGATAACGGGCAGGCCACAAGCCATCGCCTCCAAGACTACGAGGCCGAACGTGTCGAATCGTGAGAGCATGAGATAGAGGTCACTGCCCAGGTAGTGCTGGGTAAGTTCGTCTCTCTTCAGCACTCCCGCAAAGATGACGTTATTGCCGATCCCCGCCTTACCGGTCAGCATTTCGTATCTTTTCCAATTGCCTTTGCCCGCCACGAGCAGTTTGAACGCCTGCTCCCTTTTCTTTAAGGCTTTCAGGGCCGATATTATTTCGGGCAAGCCTTTGATTTCGAAATTCATGGAAGAGAAGAAGATGATGCGTTCTTTCTTGCCGATACCGTATTTGTAATGAAGGTAGGAGCGAGCCTGGGCCTTTTTTGCCTTGAAGTCGGGATCGACCTTAACTCCGGGATGAATCACTAAGAGGCGCGCCGAGTCAATGGTGTATTCCTCGAGAAAAATGGATTTCGTAAGCTCCGAGACGCACACAAAAAAACTTTTTTTGTTTTCCTTGACCATCTGGCGCTCCACCCAGATGGTAGCCCGATCAAAAAGGCTCAATACCTTTTTCCCCCTCACCTCTTGGGCCCAGAAGCGATGGGGAACGCCGTGGAGGGTAAAGATGTCGGCTTCGAAGACGCGATCGTGGCTGTGGACGAGGGACCACTTCTCTTTTTTTAAGTTGCGTCGGGCATACCAGGCAAAGGAGGGGGTGATGAGGAAACGGGGAAAGGGTATCCTCCCGGTGGGGTGAAAATTCACGTTGCCTGCTATAGGTTTCCAGCTATGGGCGAAGACATGAAAGTCGTAGCCGTAGGCGGTCATTTGATGCGTTAGGTGGCAAGCAAACTGTTCGGCCCCCCCCACGAGGCCGAATTGCGGTATCACGACGGCAATCTTAGGCATATCATTTCTAACTTTTGTTCAATTCGGAACGTATGGCTTCTCCGAGCCGTTTCAATATGTAGGGTTTTTTCACGAATCTTCCCACGCCCAATTTTCTGGCCATGCTTACCCGCTCGGTTTCCGCATAACCGCTTACGATGATGGCCTTGGGCTTCTTCCCTAAGAGGCGAATGCGTCGGTAGGTTTCATAACCGTCGATGCCGGGGTCCATGATCATATCGAGGAGGATGAGGTCCACGTCGTGTTCCTTCAGGTATTCGACGGCCTCTTCGCCGGAGGATAGGGTTATGACCCGGTAGTTCAATTTTTCCAGCATGGTCTTGGCCAGTTCCCTCTGCTCCTTGACGTCATCGACAACGAGAATCAATTCTTTATTTCCCAGGTAGGATGTATCACCTACCTCGCAGTTTTCATCCCTTTTGCTGATCGCCTTGCGGGTGGCGGGGAAGTAAAGGTAGAAGGTCGTGCCTCGACCGGGTGCGCTCTGCACATCTATGTACCCGTGGTGGTCCTTGACCGTGCCCCATACCACAGAAAGCCCCAGGCCGGATCCACTTCTTCCCATGACCTTCTTGGTGTAGAACGGTTCGAAAATGTGGGGTAGGTCTTCAGACGAGATGCCTTCCCCCGTGTCCGAGACAGAAAGGAGGACGTACTCGCCTCGTTCAATGCTGTCGTAGCCGTGCACGGGGTGGTCGAGGTAGCAGTTGGCCGTCTTTAACGTGATCGTCCCTCCACGGGGCATGGCTTCGACGGCATTCACCAGGAGATTGGTGAGCGACTTGGCCAGGTGAACGGGAGAGCCGGTCAAGTTGAGGAGTTCTGGGTCGAGTTCGGTTACCAACTTGACGTGAAGATTCGTCTTCAGGATCCGCTCTAACTCCGGGGTATGGAGTTGCTCCCTTATAATCTCGTTTAAGTTCACAACTTCCTCCACCACCAGCCCCCTCCTGGCCATGGTGAGTAAGTCCTGAACGATGGCCGCCGCCCTCTCCCCGGCCTTCAGTATGTTCTGCACATGATCTTTGAGGGACTCATTATCCTTCAACTTTAGGAGGAGCAGTTCAGAGTACCCCACGAGGATACCGAGGATATTGTTGAGGTCATGGGCAACCCCTCCGGCCAACAACCCCAGGGCTTCCATCTTTTCCACGCGGTGAAGTCGCTCCTCAAGGCTTCTTTTTTCTTCTGCCAGGCGCTTTAGGTCGGCAATATTCCGCGTTACGGAAATGACGTGGGGTACCCCCTCGATGGAAATAACCCGCGCCGAGAGGATGCCGTAGGTGGTGGAGCCGTCTTTCAGGCGAAAGACGGACTCAAAGTTATCGCAGTACCCTTCTTTCAGTATCAAGCGGGCGAAATTACGGTAGACCTCAGGGTCTGCCCAGAGATTGAGGTCAAGGGCCGTTTTGCCTATTACCTCCTCCCGCTTGTAGCCCGTCCAGGAGGTAAAATTCTCGTTAATATCCACAAATACGCCGTCTTCCATCCGGTTTAAGGAAGTGGCATCGGGGCTTGTATGGAAGATGAGGCGAAGGAGGGCCTCGCTTCTCTTCAGCCTATCTTGGGCCTGCCTTTCCTCCGTCTGATCACGGAAGATAAGGACGGTGCCTAAGATGTTTCCTTCTTCGTCTTTGATGGGCGACCCGGCATCGGCAATGGGGTATTCGTTTCCGTCGCGGCTTACGAGCAAGGTGTGATTGGCCAGGCCTACGACCAAGCCCTCTTTAAGGACGCGGTGCACGGGGTTTTCTACGGGCAACCGCGAGAATTCGTTTACGATGTTGAATACTTCCGTGATTTCCCTCTTCTTTGCCTCTTCTTCGCGCCAGCCCGTAAGTTTTTCGGCCACGGGGTTCATCTGTTTGAGCTTCCCTTGCGTGTCGGTGGTTATCACCCCGTCGCCGATGCTGTAGAAGGTGGTTCGGAACCACAGTTCCGACTCGTGCAAGGCACGCTGTAAATTTCTTTCTTCTGTCTGGTCGCGAAAGACGAGGACGGCGCCTATGATTTCCCCTTCGGCATTGCGCACGGGGGCGCCGCTGTCGGCGATGGGAATGGTTTTCCCCGTGCGGGTGATGAGCACCGTGTGATTGGCCAGGCCCACCACCGTTCCTTCCTTAAAGACCCGGGCCACGGGATTTTCCACCGGTTCTCCTGAAATTTCGTTTATGATGTGAAACACCTCCGCTACTGGTTTTCCCAGGACTTCTTCTTCCGGCCATTCGGTAATCTTCTGGGCCATTTCGTTCATGAGGACGATTTTTCCTTCCTTATCGGTAACCAGAACGCCTTCCCCAATGCTCCTCAAGGTAACACGATTACGTTCTTCCGCTTCGAATCGGGCCGAGAGATCCTCGTAATGCCTTCGGTAATGGTGTTTTTCGTTTCTCTGCCAGAAGAAGGCCGTTAAAGCCACACTGGCAAGGAGGAAAAAAATGAAAACGATGGCAATGAGGCGCTCTTCCAAATGCCATTCGTAGAGCAATTCTCTCTCATCCACCAGGGCCATTACGAACCAGTCCGTGGCCGGGACTTGTGCGTAGGCGACTAAGAGCTTCCTTCCATTTTTCCCTCGAGCCGAAACCCAGCTTTTCTGCGACGTGAGGGCGGCTCTAAGAAGTTCTTGGGGAGGGATTTCCCGTGGTTGGTTGAGGATGCTTATTTTTTCGTCTTTCCGGGAGACGAGGATATACTGACCGGACTCGCTTATCCCCGGCCAGACTTGGAGGCGAGGTTGCAGGACTTCCTTCGGATCCATACGGACGGCGAGGACACCGGCCCCGTTTAAGGGAGAAAACACGGTAAAGGCGACTTGGTCCTTTTCCTTAACTGTTTCTATTAATAGGGGTTTTTTTTGGGCAATTGCCAGGCGGGCGGCATTTTCTTCTGCCCGAGAAAATTCCACTTTCTCGCCCAGAGAAAATCTCACCTGCCCCTCGTCGTCCGTAAGCAATAAATCCGTGTAACTTCTTAGGCGCTTATAGCTTTCAAAGCGATTTTTCATCTGCTTAGCCACCCCCGCCTGGGGGTTCCTTATGAGTTGGACGGCGGCGGCGCAGAAAAAGGGGCTTTCGGTAATAACTTGCAGGTCTTTTACTCTGTTTTCCCGCCAGAGGGAAATTTCGTGTGCCTTGAGCTTGGCCGCGGAGGAAAGGTCTCGGCCTGCGTGTTCGTACATCTTTTTCTCCTGGTGGAAGTAAAAGAAAAGACCAACGGCGAGAATGATTAAAGCTTCAAGCGCAACCAACCCTACAAACCACCGGGGTAAGCGAAGTTTCATCGGGCGTTCCCTCCTTGCCATGGCCTGGAAATTTAATGCCTTATATGGGAAAAGGTGTCTTTCGTCAACTAAGAGAAATTTTCCCCGTTGACACATTGGGAAGGGGCGGGTTAGAAAAAATAAAAATGTGACAGATGCTAAAATTAGAAAGGAAAAGCACCCGGAGGGCCCTTGATGGACGAAAGCATACCGATTGTCATGGACGGAAAGACGTTAGATGCGAGAAGGGGTGAGACGATCCTCGAGGTGGCAAGAAGGGAAGGCATCTTCATCCCCACCCTATGCCACTATCCAGGGACAACGAACGTGGGTGCCTGTCGCATGTGTGTCGTGGAAGTGGAAGGGATGAGGACGCTGGTGGCTAGCTGTGCCATGCCCGTAAGCCCCGGGATGAAAATAAAAACGGATACACCCCGCGTGCGGGAGGCCCAACGCCTGGTCTTGGAACTCCTTTGGTCGGCGGGGGACCACAATTGCCTGACATGCGAGAAGAACGGGGAGTGCGAGTTACAGGACCTAATCTATCGTTTCGGTATTGAGAAACCCCGTTTCGAGCTATCTCCCCCTAAGTATGAAAAAGAAGAAACAAGCGTCATGATCGCGCGGGATCTGAACAAGTGCATCCTCTGCGGGCGCTGTGTGAGGGCATGCAACGAGATACAGGTCAACGAAATCCTCGATTTCTCCTACCGTGGATCGAGGGCAAAGGTGGGGCCTGCCTTTGATACGGACTACAAGAGCTCGGAATGTTACTTCTGCGGAGAATGTGTTGACGCATGTCCCGTCGGTGCCATTACCTTCAAACCGGCCCGATTCCAGGGGCGCCCCTGGGAGACGAAAAAGATTAAAACGACGTGTCCCTACTGTGGGGTGGGATGCCAGATGGATATTCACGTCTTCCAGGATAAGGTGGTAAAGGTTTCGGGGAACCAAGCTCACGGGGAGCCCAATTTCGGGAGCCTTTGCGTTAAAGGCCGTTTCGGAATGGAGTTCTTACGTCACCCGGATCGCCTAAAAACACCCCTCATAAGAAGAAAAAAGGGGGAGGCGCTAAAAGAGGCAACATGGGAAGAAGCCCTGAATTTCGTGACCCAACGCTTAAGGGAAATTAAGGGCAAGTACGGCCCCGATAGCATTGCCGGTTTGGCTTCGGCGCGGGCCACCAACGAGGAAAATTACCTCTTCCAGAAATTCATGCGGGCCGTGATTGGAACCAACAACGTGGACCACTGTGCCCGTCTTTGACATTCCGTCACGGTGGCCGGTCTGGCCACCGCTTTCGGTAGTGGTGCCATGACGAATTCCATCCTCGAACTGGAAAGCACAAATCTGATCTTGGCGGTCGGCACCAACACCACGGAAAATCATCCCATCGTGGGGAAGATGGTGAAGCGGGCCGTCCGGTTTAAGGGAGCGAAGCTCATCGTCATTGATCCGCGCAAGATAGACCTGGTGAGATATGCGGATGTGTGGCTTCGCCAGAGACCGGGCACGGATGTTGCCGTGTTCAACGGTCTTATGCACGTTATTATTCAAGAGGGATGGGAAGCAAAGGATTACATCTCAAAGCGCACCGAAGGCTTTGCCGCCTTGAAAGAAACGGTGGCCAAGTACACCCCCGAATACGTGGAATCCATCTCCGGTGTTCCGGTGAAGGATCTCATAAAAGCGGCGCGCATGTATGCGCAGGCGCCCCGGGCGGCCATCATTTATGCCATGGGATTGACCCAGCACATCACGGGTACGGATAACGTAAAATCGGTTGCCAATCTGGCCATGCTTTGTGGGAACGTGGGGATAGAGGGCGGCGGTGTAAATCCCTTGCGAGGGCAAAACAACGTCCAGGGCGCCTGTGACATGGGGGCCCTGCCCAACGTCTTTTCCGGTTATCAACCCGTCGATAGCCTTGAAATGAGGGAAAAGTTCGGGCAAGCCTGGAAGGTGAAGCTGTCGGGAAATCCGGGGCTCACGGTGGTGGAGATGATGAGGGCGGCCCTTGCAGGTCAGGTGAAGGCCATGTATATCATGGGGGAAAACCCCATGCTTTCCGATCCCGATCTCTCCCATGTGGAAGAAGCCTTAAAGAGCTTGGAATTTCTCGTAGTACAGGATATTTTCCTCACGGAGACGGGGAAGCTGGCCGATGTTGTTCTGCCGGCGGCCTCTTTTGCAGAAAAGGACGGAACCTTTACGAATACGGAACGCAGGGTACAAAGGATAAGAAAGGCCCTTACGCCCCCCGGCCAAGCCCGGGCGGACTGGGAAATCATCGCCGACCTTTCAAATCACCTGGGGTATCCCATGAATTATCGGTCAGCGGCGGAAATTTTTGAGGAAATGAGGCAAGTAACACCGAGTTACGGCGGGATTACTTATGACCGGCTGGAAAAAGGAGGCTTGCAGTGGCCCTGTCCGACGGTCGATCATCCGGGTACGCGCATCTTGCATCAGGACTGCTTCTCACGGGGGAAGGGCCTGTTTAGTGCCATCGATTATATCCCCCCAGCGGAATTACCCGACGAAGAGTATCCCTTTGTCCTCACCACCGGTCGCGTCCTTTACCATTACCACACGGGAACGATGACGAGGCTTTCCCGAGGTTCCATGGAACGTTACCCGGAGAGTTTGGCGGAGATTAATCCCGTGGATGCCCATCGCCTGGGCATCCGGGAAGGAGATGAAATCCGCCTTACCTCCCGGAGGGGGGAGGTAAAAGTGAAGGTCACCATCACGGAAAAGTCGCCGCCGGGGGTGGTGTTCATGAATTTTCACTTCCACGAGTCGCCCGTAAATGTTCTTACCAATCCGGCCCTAGATCCCATAGGTAAGATCCCCGAGTACAAGGTATGTGCCGTTAAGTTGGAGAAGGTCTCATGATCGAGAATTGGATAGAGGAGATAAAAGCCTCAGCGCCTCCTGACGAACTGGGCATGATTCTCGTTCACCACGGCCTGGTTCGGGGGACGGATAAGCAGGGGCGGAAGGTGGCGGGGATGAATCTAACCTACAACCGGGAGGCGTTAAAACAAATAATGGCGGACTTCGAGCGAAGGGAAGGCATCGTAGCCCTTCGGGTATGGATAAACGAAGGATACCTCAAAGTCGGGGACGAGATCATGAAGGTGCTCGTCGCGGGCCGGTTTCGCACGGACGTGCTACCCGCCTTCGAGGAGCTCGTTCGTCTCATAAAGACCCGGGTGGTTTCGGAAAGGGAAATCTCTCCGCCTGACCCATGAATAGGATACTCATCGTCTTGGCCCATCCTCGTTATGAACACTCCCGCGTAAACAGGGCCTTGATAAGAGCCTTAACTCCACTAAAAAGCGTCTCCATAAGCGATCTTTACGAGGAGTATGCAGACTTTAACATCGATGTAGAGAAGGAAAAAGACCGTCTTTCAAGCCACGATGTAATCGTGTGGCAGTTTCCCCTCTATCTATACGCACCTCCCGCCCTGCTAAAACAGTGGTTCGAACTCGTCCTCGAATACGGCTGGGCGTACGGCAAAGGGGGCAACAAATTGAAGGGAAAGGTCGCTTTTGCTTCCGTAACTACCGGTGGGAGCCGATCGAGCTTCTCTCCCGATGGCCACCATCGCTTTGCGCTTCGAGAATATCTGCGCCCCATGGAACAGACGGCCTATCTTTGCGGCCTTAAATATTTGCCCCCCTTCGTTGTTTACGGTACGTACCGCCTGAAGGAGGAAGAATTGCAAAAGGTAGCTTCCCGTTATCGGGTTGTCCTGCAGCGTTTTCAGGAAGAGGTGCCCGTCGAGGAAATCGTGAACAGGCCCAGTTTGAACGACTGGCTATCGGAACGGGGCGGATAAGATGGGACAATCGATTTTGCTTAACGCCCTTGTGCTTCTCGCCGCCGCCCTCCTCTTCGTTCCCCTTGCGAAGAGGCTTAACTTGGGATCCGTTTTGGGCTACCTTATCGCCGGTGTAATCATAGGCCCCTACGGTCTGGGTCTCATCGGCCAAGAGGGGCAGGTACTCATGCATTTTGCCGAATTCGGCATCGTGCTCATGCTTTTCCTCATTGGCCTTGAACTGGAGCCAGCCAATATCCGTCGTCTGCAGAAGTTTATCCTCAAGGCGGGTTTGTTCCAGTATACCTTTACCACGTTCATCATAGGCCTTCTGTTTGTCCTCATCGGTTTTGATGTGGCTACGTCCGCATCCATTGGCCTTGCTATCTCCATGTCCTCGACAGCTTTGGTCTTGCAGATGATGAAAGAGAAGGGCCTGACCCGTTCGCCGGCAGGGGAGGCGGCTCTTGCCGTACTTCTTACGCAGGATGTGGCCGTTATCCCCGTTCTTGCCCTACTTCCCCTCCTGGCATCGAAAACTGCGGATTTAGGCGGTTCCCTTATTTCCACCCTCCCCGGATGGTTGCAGACGTTGACCATCTTGGCCGCCATCGGCGCCGTTATGATGAGTGGTAAATACTTGCTCGTCCCCTTCCTGCGTTTCATCGCCCGATCCAACCTAAGGGAGCTGCTTACGGCTGCGGCCCTATTTATCGTGCTGGCCACGGCGTATTTCATGGGTGAGCTCGGCATAAGCCCGGCCCTTGGTACTTTTCTTGCCGGCGTGGTGCTCGCGGGAAGCGAATTTCGACATCAACTGGAGAGTGATATCGAGCCTTTCAAAGGCATCCTCGTGGGCCTTTTTTTCATTTCCATCGGGGCGGTAATCGATTTTCGTAGTGTAACTTCCATGCCCTTAAAAGTTGGGGTGTTGTTTTTCGCCCTCGTCTCTCTTAAGGCCTTAGCCATCTTCCTTGCCGGCGGGATGGCCAGGTTGACGATGGATCAGAAAATCGTCCTGACCGCGAGCTTGACGCAAATAGGTGAATTTGCCTTCGTCCT
>ERZ795045.1126-NODE-1126-length-31111-cov-5.847405_pt1 | contig 31111 bp, 25 predicted proteins | sample MGYA00375129_ERZ795045 | MGnify/ENA primary metagenome ERZ795045 (study PRJEB30174, sample SAMN05720166) | activated sludge metagenome | isolation source: anaerobic digester from wastewater treatment plant | place: Japan | collected 2015-05-15 ...
ACCACGCCGTGGATCACCGCCGTGTATCGTGGGCTCTCCAAAACCGGACTGGCTGTGGGCAGTTCCACCCGGGGAGAGTACAGCGGTAAAACACCCAAAAACTATTTTATGGCTATGACGCCCGCCCAGGCGAAGAAGGGCGCGCGGGAGATGGAGCGCATCGAGGCCAATATAGCCCACCGCCGCGCCATCACCCGGTTTTATGAAGAGAACCTGCCTTCCGCTGGTTTTGCCACGGTTGAACTTCAACCGGACGAAGATCCCGTATTCGTGCGCTATCCCGTGCGGGTCGCCAACAAGGAAGAACTCCTCGCCGCCGCCTTCCGCCACGGCGTGGAGATCGGTTCCTGGTTCGAATCCCCCCTCCATCCCGCGGGGACCGATCTCGAGAAGTTCCATTACCGCCCCGGATCCTGCCCCGAATCAGAAAGAGCCGCCCGGGAGGTCATCACCCTCCCCACCCACCCCCGCGTCTCCCCCGCCGAGGCCGCCCGCGTGGTGGAATTTCTCCAGCGGCATGGCAAAGTGTGCTTAAATAGGGGGTAGGTTATCCAACCCATTCAGGGCATTGAAAAGCCTGCCAGCATATGAGCAATAAAAATGACTCATCCGGCAAGTGCGTACTTTTTTTCAGTTCGCCTGTTCGTAGCTCTTCGAAATGATTGATGAAAACCACCCCCAAAATTCCCTCTCCCTCTGGGAGAGGGCTAGGGTGAGGGAATTTTTGTAGGGGCGGACCTTGGTGTCCGCCCGCATCCCGGAGGGAATGGAATCGATTTAAACCACATCGGCCAGCTGGTGTAAAATAATCCACACCAACCCTCTCCTTCCCCCTATGCGCCAAACGCTCTGACTTTGCCGCCAAAAAGAAAACTCCCTGCCTGAATTCCGTTCCTATCCACCTCTCTTATTCTCCCCCTCTCCATGAAAGTACTCATAAATCCGCCGCGCGTGGTGTTTCGCGATACCGGGCACGGTTTGCAGTTCCTCCACCGAGGCCGCGCGGATCTTCTCCAGCGATCCGAGATGCCGCAATAAGGCTCTCTCCTTCGCCGGGCCGATGCCGGGGATCTGGCGCAGGCTCGATTCGCGCATCTTCTTGCCCCGCAAACCGCGGTGATAGGTGATCCCGAAGCGGTGCGCTTCGTCCCGCACTTGCTGCAGCAGCCGCAGGCCGGCATGGCGCCGGTCCAGCCGGATGGGCAGGGGAACGCCCGGCAGATAAATTTCCTCCTCCTGTTTCGCCAGGCTGCAAATGGGAAAATGCTGGATGTCCAACTCGTCCAACACCTCCATCGCCGCGCGCAAATGGCCCTTCCCCCCGTCAATCAGGATCAGGTCGGGCGGCTCGGCGAAACGCTTCTTTTCCGCCTCATCCCCCCCGCCGTGCTGAAACCGCCGACGCAGCATCTCCTGCATCATGGCGTAATCGTTGATCCCCTCCACGCCCTGGATCTTGAACCGCCGGTAACCGGCCTTGCAGGGCTTCCCGTCCTCAAACACCACCATCGCCCCCACCGCCTCGTTCCCCTGAATGTTGGAAATGTCATACCCCTCGATGCGCAACGGCAACACCTCCAGCTTGAGCGATTCCTGCAAGGCGATCACTTCGGGCGGCACGCCTTTCTTCACGCCGCGGAGCTGCCGGTATTGTTTTTCCGCGTAATGGGCGGCGTTTTTCTCCGCCAACTGCAACATGGCGTGTTTCATCCCCCGGACGGGGATCTTGATCGCCACCGGCTTTTCGGCAAGCCGTGACAACGCTTTCTCGAGGCTGGTTGACGATTCCTTGCCGATAGTGGAGGGGAGAAAGATCTCCTTGGGAATATCGGTGTTCACCGCGTAGAACTGGATCAAGAAGGCGTTGAGAATCTCCGGCGTGCCGGCTTGGGAGACATCATCCAAAAAATGGTGCGACGTTCCCACCACCCGGCCCCCGCGCCGCCGGATGACGGCCACGCAGGCGATGTCATGCACCCGCGCGAATCCCGCGAAGTCCTGGTTCTCCACGGTATGCTGCATCATCTTCTGCCGGCCGGCGAACTGTTTCGCCGCTTCCAAAATGTCCCGGTAAAAGGCCGCTTTCTCGAACAACAACTGCTCGGAACACGCCTGCATCTTCTCCTGCAATACGCGGATCACGGCTTCCGGGCGGCCGCGCAGAAAATCGATCAATCCCTGGCACAGCTGCAGGTATTCCTCCCGGGTTACGATCCCGCCGCAGGGCGCGCAGCACCGTCCCATTTCGTAATCCAGGCAAGGACGCACCTGGAGCAACCGGTCCGATTCGTACTTGCAGGGGCGGATGGGAAAGATCTCGTGGAGCGCTGATAACGTCCGCCGTGCCGGAGTGACATGGGGATACGGGCCGAAATACTGGGCGCCATCCGGCTCCACAGTGCGTGTCAAATACGCGCGGGGATAATCTTCCTGCGTGGTGACTTTAATGTACGGATACCGCTTGTCGTCCTTGAGCTTGACATTGAAGACGGGATTGTGCTTCTTGATCAGGTTGTATTCCAGCAGCAACGCCTCGGCGTCACTGTCGGTGATGATGACATCCACCTGGACCACGTGCTCGACAAAGGACGATGCCGGACGCCCGTCCCGCCGCTGGCAATGAGACCGCACCCGCTTTTGAATATCGATGGCCTTGCCAACATACACCACGTCCCCGGCGGCGTTTTTCATCAGATACACACCGGGCTGATTCGGCAACAGGGCGAGTTGATCTCCTGTGATCATGACCGCGGCCCCCAAACGGATTCTGGAGTTACCGTTATTGTAGCCGGAACGCGCGCTTTCCGGATAAGCCAAAAAAAACGGCGGTGCTTATTTGCGGCCGGCGAAATAAATCGCGGGAAATAAAATGTGGGAGAGGCGGGTAAATTCGAGCGCTTTCACCAGCCCCAGGCGGGTATGATAGATTTCTTCATAATATGCGTTGGTCATCTCCTTCACATGCGAAAATACCTGTTGAAGCATGGACTGCAGTTCCATCACAGAAAATCCGGCATGGGCTCCATGTTCATTATGAAACCGTCCTTGCAGCCGCATTTTCCAGTCCACGAAATTCCACCGGATTTTTTCTTTGGTCGTGGCTGTTTTACTCCCCAGGTAGCCCAAGAGCCGGTGGCGGTTGGGAGTGCCGATCCAGAAGGCTCCCCCGTCCCGCAACACGCGCCGCATTTCTTGAAGAGCCGGCATGGGTTGGTGGATATGCTCTAAGGTGTGATAGGAATAAACAAAATCGAAAGATGAATCCGCGAAATCGAGCGAGGCGGCATCTCCTACCCGCAATTCGGCTATTGTTCGGGCTTCAGGATCAAAGGCATCTTCCACATCGATCCCCACGACATGAGCCCCCAATTGTTGGGCTAAAATCGCGGCTTCCATACCCGATCCGCAACCGATTACCAGCACTTCCCCCAAGCGTTGTTGGCAAATCTGGCGTATCAGATGGGCCACCTTTTCCGTTTTGTAGTCGAATAGCTCGGGCATGAACGCCTTACCGTCCCCCTCTTTCCCCCCTTCCGCTCCGGAAGCACTTTATTTCAAATGGGCCTCCGGATCGTAACCTTCGTCGGAACGATCCCCGGCATTGGGATTCTGGGCGATGAGGTTTTTGTACTCGCGGATCACCAAGTCTTCCATTTTTTTCCGCATTTCACTGTTGAGGGGATGGGCAATATCGGCATACGTTCCATCCGCTTTTTTCCGGCTGGGCATCGCCACAAACAGTCCACTGTTTCCGTTGATCACTTTCATATCTCGAATAACGAAACAGTCATCGAGAATGATCGTGACAAACGCTTTCAGTTTGTCATCTGGTTTTCGGACTGGATAGACTTTTACTTCTGTGATATCCATAATCCCTCGCCTCGCTTGAATAATGCGGATTCCGCCTCGGCGGCATGGAAAAAGACCGGCGACTCTCAATCATCCGCTTGCTTCCGCTTTGAATCTTCAAAAACGGTAGCCTCCAAGTAACTTCGCTTACTTGTTTTTCTTCTTATGACGATTCAATCTTCTCTTCTTCTTCCGCTTATGGGTGGCGATCTTCATGCGCTTGCGTTTTTTTCCACAGGGCATCGATGAACTCTCTCCTTTGATGTTCTCATTCGGTATGGGGTGGAGTGTGAGACACAGGATCGGTTGTGAACACCTTTGTGATTATCCCATAGACCTGTATCTCAAGGGAAACCGGGCCCAGAGGTTTTTTACAAATGCCCGGGGCGGGATTCGAACCCGCACAGCTTTCGCCATACGCCCCTCAAACGTACGTGTCTACCAGTTCCACCACCCGGGCATGGACAAATAATCCGAAGGCATTATATTGCGGCGCTGAACATTGTCAACAAGTGATGAGGGTCATTTGGGGTTTTACGGCCGATGATCAGCCTTCCCGGACCGATTCCTGAACCCGGCGCGTTCGGGGTATCTGGACTGATTATCTTTTATACCTTGGCATATCTTCCTCCTCAAGGGGAGGGCGGATGGCCGGAACATCCTGTAGCGCTGATAGGATTTGAAGATCTTTTCGACAGGTTGATCAGAACCTTCTCACCCGTACTTCACAAGTTATCCACAACGGGAAGGATAGCGACAAATCAACCTCCCGGGGTAAAACGAAGCGCGGTTTCGCCGGCGCCGGTCTGGCAAATGAACCCGATTTCTTGAGGGGTTTATGAAACTATCTTCTGAATTATCAGTATGTTATATGATCAAGGATTGATCTCCGGCTTCCCATTGGGCCGTGGATGATCTATCATTCCACGCTCTTTTATATTCAATGGATTAAATTGAATGAACACAAGGAGTTTTCGTTCAATTCGATTTACTCACAGATATTCACAGGTGCGAAAATGAAAGTAGCCGTTTTGATGGGTAGCCTGTCCGACAAACCGAAAATGCAAGCCGCCGCGGAAGTTCTGGCCGAATTCGGGGTTCCCTGCGAATTGAAAATCATGTCCGCCCACCGCTCGCCGGCTCTCGTCCAGGAATATGTGCGAAAGGCGCCGGACCGGGGAATCCGGGTCGTGATTTGCGGCGCGGGGTTGGCGGCGCATCTCGCCGGAACCGTGGCCGCTCACACGACTCTCCCGGTGATCGGGGTCCCCTTGTCCGGATCGGCGCTGAACGGCCAGGATGCCTTGCTCTCAACCGTTCAAATGCCCAAAGGAATCCCGGTGGCCACGGTGGCGATCGATGGCGCGTATAACGCGGGATTGCTGGCCGTGCAAATGTTGGCGATTGGGGATCCGGCGCTGACGGCCAAACTCCAAAAGTTCCGGGCTAAAATGACTCACGACCTAGAACAACTGAACCAGGAAAATTCTTGAAATCCGCATAAGCAACGGCGGTTGGAATCAATGGATGAGAGGAAATTCGGTTATAAAAAGATAAAAAAACATGAAAAAGTGGTTGCATGAATAAAAAGTCTATGGCATAATTCTTGAAAATGGATATACTTTCTTCTATGCGTTGTTGATGTGGCTTTCCAGAGTTAAGGACGATGAGGAGGAAACGGCATCGGTGGCGATGCCGTTTCGCGTTTCATATCTTTTTTACATCTTTTTTCCCCGCATCCTTTTTCCCCAGCCGGTTTCAAACTGGATTGCTCGCGCCTATCTCAGTTGAGTTTTTCGTCATGAATGAATTCCAGATATGGAGAATGGCCAAAACAGCGCCAACGGCATTTTGAACTAACCCAAGGCCTCCGCCCTGAGAATCAACCGGGACCAAGGTAGCCCATTTCATCTCCCTATGGAGAGGAGTAAGAGGAGGGAAGCCTTGAAAAGGCGATAAAAAGACACTTTGGGCAATCATCGCCTCCTGAACAAATGTTCCACGTGGAACTTTATGATAATGAATTTTTTCTTAAATACACACACGCGATGGACCAACGCGTGTCAATTAGCTCCCATTCCTGCAGCTCGCGGGTGAACAACAGGTTCAAAGGCGCCGCGAAAACACTGGGATGGACTCCACCCCGGTGATCCACAAAATTTCTTCCCAGCCCCAGCCACCCCCATTGGGTCCGCTCACCAAAATACGCCAATCGGACCAAAGTCAATCCGCTGGGGCGGATCAGGCGTTCCTGAATTCCCGTTGGATCATACACCCGCATAAATCCTTGCCCCCCCGAGTGGGTAAGGGCCTCCGCGTACACATGCCCGATCGTCCCGGCCGTCCACTCTTCCCGGTACCGGGCGGCTACCGGCATAGTAATGATCAGTCCGCCTCCCGGTTTCAGGATCCGGGCCAACCGCTGCACAGTTTGCCGGTCGCCATCTCCGGGAACGTGCTCGATGGTGGAGATCAAGGTGACGGCGTCCACGCTGGAATCCAACAGGGGCATATTTAAAAAGTCGGCGGCCAGGGGATGGAGCGATTCTCCATGATGCGTACCGCGCAAATGCCGCTGAACGCTCAGCGATTCCCAGTGTAACTCCACGGCAATAACCCGATATCCCCGCGCCGTCAGGAACGAGGGGAAAGCCGAGCGCCCACAACCCATATCCACGCATATCCCCCCGTTTTTCGGTAAATGATGAAGCACGAAATCGATTTCCGAAACTTTGTAGTATTCGTAAGGATTGACGGGAGCCTGCCGCCGGATCCGTTGGTGGTGACGTATCCATTGAGAAATGAAGGAGTTTCGATGTTTCGCCTTTTCCAAGACACGAGCGCCGGCATGCGAAATCCATTCCAATATGTTCCGAACCCCTTTTTGCGTATAGGCAAAAGGCGCGAGAGGGGCCAAATGATGGTGGTACAATTGCCGTCCGAGCAGCCAAGTACATTGAATGGTCCGGAGGAGGACGTGGACGCTCCAAGGACGGCAGAGGAGGAGACGCCCGTACGCGGCTAAGGCGGATCGATAGGACCCATTTTGAGAATCGATCCAAGCCAAATGCGCGTTGGCTTCCGCGTGAAAAGGCGCGGCTTGGACCGCTTGCCGCAACGCTTCCACCACCTCTTCCATGCGCCCCTGCGCTGCCGCGGTCCGCGCTTGTTCCATGAAGAGATCGGCCTGGATTTTTGAGGAGTTCATGAAGATCGCATGTTCCAAAGATCAGTATAAAATGGACTTATTCAGGAAAAGTGTTGTTTTTTTCTCTAGATGACCAGTGGATCTCATCGAGTGGATCAATGAGAACCACTCTCCCACTGCCTTCTCCCGCTGGAAGAGGGACACGGAGGAGGGAAGCCCTTGTCTCCGCGCCTGAGTTTTGGGTATTTGGTTCAATCCCGCGGATTCTGTTATCACGATCTACTTTTGAAATGTCCCGGTCAGCTGATGTAACAGCTCGCACAACCGGGCGGCGTTGGTCCGTATATCGTGATGGATTTTGGCGTAAGCCCGGGCATTGGCGCTGTATTCATTCCACAAAGTATGATCCTGAAGAAGTTGCCGCACGGCTTGGGCCATCTCCGCCGTTCCGGTTCCCGCCCGGATTCCCATGCGGCGGGTTTCCAGAATGTCATCGGGATCAATGCATGCGGAAACCACTGGCGTACCCCACTTGAACGACTGGACAAACGTATTGGGAAAACCCTCCTGGATGGACGTATTGACGGAAATCCGATGGCTGGCGAATAGCCGTTCAGTTTCTTCGTACGTAACGCCAGGATAAAACGACAGGTTGGGCAACGTGGCCGCTTTGTGGGACACCCGCGCGAATTGATCGGGGGAATTGGCCAGGGGGCATACCATGGTGAACGGTGTATCGGGCATTGCTTCCACCAAGTCTAAAAACGCCTCGGGATTTTTATAATTATCGCAGCGGCCCACCCACAACACGGATCGCGGCTTGTCGGGAATTTGATCGGGTATGACATGGGAACTAGGTAAAACCTCACTGTCCCGGCCGGTGCGTTGGAGCAATAGGTCCCGCTGGGTCTGGGTTTGTGTGATCACCGCCGTGGCCCGGCGAAGGCCGTAACGGTAGAGAAGTCCGAACAGCCCTTTCTTGCGTTCATGGGTACCATCCACGTCCAGCAGGCTGGAAGTCATGAACAGAAACGGTTTGCGCCTCACCTGGGCGGCCCAGGCGGTCACCGCGGTCTCGATGCCTCCGCCCCGCTGTAAAAAAATATCGGTGGGCGCTGAAAGGCAGGCCAGGAGACAATCCAAGACACCCAGAACACTGCGGCCTCCGGCGGAATTCCGGTACGGGATTTTCCAGACCTCGAGAGACCGGTGTTCAAAACGTTCCCTTGGGCCTTGCCCGCGGGTGATGAAATGTACGCGTACGTTATGGGTTTGCGCCAATTCCTGTGCCAATAAAAAGAGTTGAAGTTCCGCGCCTCCGAACGGTTGCGGATCATCCGGCCGGAACAGCTTGTTGGCCCAGAGGGAGAGAATGGTGAGATTCATGCCGGTCGAATATCCCATCAGAGCATGCCATTCAGAAAAAACAATGTACCCGATTCAGGTTCTATGGGATGAAATAACCACCGAACTTGGTTAAAGTAATCTTGCCTGGGAACGGCCGCCTCTGGAATCCAGTATCCGGTTGACGCAAGCGGTGTTCAAGTGGCCGGGAAGGGTGGATTTCGACAAAAAAGGAAGGAAATTATGGCGTATTTGGTGACAGGCTGTGCGGGCTTTATCGGGAGCCATTTGTCGGAACGGCTATTGGAGCAAGGGGAAGAGGTCATCGGTATCGATTGCCTCACGCCCTATTACGATCCCCGGATCAAGCGCCATAACTTGGAAAATCTCACGCGATGCAAGAATTTCACCTGGGTGGAAGAGGATTTGCTGGAAACGAATCTGGACGAATGGCTGCGGAAAGTGGATTGCGTGTTTCATACCGCCGCGCAACCGGGAGTCCGCCTCAGCTGGGGGGAAGAGTTTCACACCTATATCCGGCAAAACCTTCTGGTTACGCAACGGCTGTTGGAGAGCATTAAAAATTCGGGGAGAGAAATCAGAGTAGTGTTTTCGTCCTCCTCGTCGGTTTATGGGAACACCAATCAGCTCCCCATGACTGAATCCGCGGTCCCACAGCCCTTTTCACCCTATGGAGTGACCAAACTCTCCTCCGAACATTTGTGCCTGGCTTATCATGCCAACTACCGGATTCCCGTCGTGGCTTTGCGGTATTTCACCGTGTATGGCCCCCGCCAGCGGCCGGACATGGCGTTTCACCTGTTTTGCCGGAGTATCCTGGAGAACAAGCCGCTCACCATTCTGGGCGATGGCGCGCAAACCCGCGATTTCACCTACGTCTCCGATATCGTGGCGGCCAACTGCGCCGCGGCCCGCCGGCCCGCGGAGGGGGAGGTGTTCAACATCGGGGGAGGCAGCCGGATTTCCTTGCGGGAGGTGGTGACCCTGTTGGAAGAGATCACCGGCCGCGCCATCCCGGTAATCCACCAACCGTCAGCCAAGGGAGACGTCCGCGATACGTGGGCCAGCACTGAAAAAGCGCAACGGCTGCTGGATTTCCGTCCACGGGTCAGTCTCCGGGAAGGATTGGAACGGCAATACGCGTGGCACCGGGATCTGCAAACGTCTCAACGGATGTGAGCGGTCTGTTGGATTTCCTCCGGGGGACGGGATTCCAGCCAGGCGGCCAAGTTGAAGCCTGGACCGTCGTAAACCGCCGTGGAGGGATGCAATGCGTACCAGGCAAACCAGAATGAATGCGCGAATTCCACGCCTTCCTCGCTCTCCACGAGCACCTGGCCGTCATCGAGCCGTTCGAGAATGACACGTTTTCCCTCCACGATGTCCTCGATCCGGCGAACCTGTTTGTCCATCCGGTGGAAAGGGTAGGCCTTGGTGGTTTCTCCGGCCCGGACGCCAATCACCGGCTCTTTCAAGTCGAAAAGGTTCCTGGAGTGATCGACGGGATAATAGAGGCCCGGCTGGGCAGCATAGTCAGCGTAGAAATTTTGGTCATAATTTCTCTTGTGGCCGGTTTGGAGCGACAAGACGCGGGAATCAGGATACCGCGCGCGCCAGTGGCCCCATGTAACCAACTGATAACTCAACGGGCGCAACCGGGTTTCGCTCAGCGGGCCGGAGACGGCCTGACCCATCAGCTGGCACCAGAGGCTTTCTCCCTCAGGATTGTCGCGGCGGTTGAAAAACAGCAGATTGCTTTGATATAAGAAACCGGAAACCCCAAATTCCAGGATTTCACCACCCACGCGCCGGTCAAACACGGCGGTGGAATCACACAAAGGACAGTAGGTGACCAAAAACGGCTGATCTCCGATGGAGTCGTTGACACACTCGTGCCATGCCATGATCCGCAAGGGATACGCACGGGCCTCCCCCCCCATCTTCACTCCGATGATCCGGTCCTCCGGGTTGAGGTAACCGGCTTCCGCCGCGGGGATCAGAAGCGGATGATTCAGCGCGGGAATGCCATCCTTGGGGGGGCCGCCGTGGTAGATTTTCCCGGCGGGAATACACGCTTTTTCGAGGTTAAAGGCAAGCGAAACCAGAGCGGTGGACCGGGAGCAGGACGGCATGCGGCATTCACTATCGATCCGGGTGGCGACATGGCAATAGGTGATATAGCCGCTTCCCAGAATTACGGCCATCAAGACAAGGCAAAGATAAAGTTCCCGGCCTTGAGGCCAGAAGGTATGGCGTTTCATCGCTCGATCCGCTTGAATTTACATAGGATAGATTCTTCGTGGCGAAAGAATTGGTTTTGTTTGATTTCATTATACCGGCTAGACCCGGATCACCCAAACAATTGAATTAAATGAAAGGTTTTCAATGTGTGACGCCATGGGAGGCCATCATGGACCTGGAATCTCTCACAGATGACGCGTTGCTGGAAGAAATCCACCGGCACCGGCGGCAGCTGGACCACCTCCGCCAGCAGTTGGAAACCGGCCAAGGCACGGTGGAAGCCGAGGACTTGCGGCGGAGGATGAGCAATTTGAACCACCTGAAATTGGAAGCCCGCCGCCGGGGTTTGAGCGTGGATGGGCAGGGCGAATGACTGCCCGCACGCTGCACGCGATCGTCAATCCCGCCGCGGCGGGCGGCCGGTTGAAAACCAAATGGGAACCGGTGGCGGACTATTTCCACCACCAGGGAATCGCCGTTTGTCCGCATTTTACCCGGGAAGGGAGAGAAGCGGCCGCCTTGGCCAAAACCTTGATCGAGGCGGGAGAACGCGATCTGGCCGCGGCGGGAGGCGATGGCACCGCGTTCGAAGTCATCAATGGGATTCTATCGAGCGGTGCGGCGGGGAGTGTCCGGTTCGGGATTCTCCCCCTGGGCACAGGGAATTCGTTCTTGCGGGATTTTGACATCCGCGATTGGCGGACGGCCGCGGCCCGCATCGTAGCGGGCAAAACGCGTCCAATCGATGTGGGCCGGGTGACCTGGCCGGTGGATGGATCGCGTCCTCCGCTGTATTTTCACAACATGCTGGGATTGGGACTAATGGCGGAGGCCTGCCGCTTACGGCATGTGCGGTTTGGTTTCATGGGGCGTTACGCGTATCACGCGGCGTTTTTCAACCAGTTGATGATCATGAAAAACCGTCCGGCAACTCTGTGCCTGGAGGGGGGAAAAGAATTCCCGGTGCGGGTCCCTCTCCTGGCCGTTTGCAACTCTCAATTTACGGGGCATGATATGCGGCTGTCGCCCCATTCGCGGGTGGATGACGGCCGGTTCGACTTGCTGTACGCGGAAAACATTTCGCCGTTGGAAATTCTGAAATTGTTTCTGCAGCTGCCCCAGGGAACCCATTTGAGACATCCGAAGGTGCGCGTGGCGCCGTTTTCCGAAGGTGAAATTGAAATGAAAGAGCCGGGATACATTATGATGGATGGAGAAGTGATCGAGGCTCAACGGATCCGAGTGGAGGTTCTCCCCGGCGCGTTGCAGGTGATGGTGTGATTCTTGCTTTCCCGGCGGAGGGGTGACGGTAAGCGGGAGAAACCGATCTTACGGCCTTGAATGTGGGATCGCAGGGGCTTCGGGCATTGTACCCCTGCCAGGAAAAGGGGATATCCGCTCCAACGAGAGGGTGGTGACTGCCAGGATATCAAGAATTCCGGGATGAGCTACCGCGGCTGGGATCGCGGCGGATGGCGCTGGTATTCTTAAAGTGGCATAAAAAAACTGTAGTTTCAAACTGCAAGAACCGATAAAATTAGAGTGCGTTCCCGGATCTCACGCTTAATGGGATGACAGAGTGGAAACGACAACGACCTACTTCAGAGGAACCTGCGATTGGTTTGAAGACGCGATTTTATCGGTGTGCCACCAATTTTTCCCCACCGAACCCGCGCTGACGATTCATTCCGTGTCGCCCCGCTTGAACCGCCTGCCCGGCCATCGCGATTTCGATTTCGTGTGCCGTTCTCCGGATACGGAATTCAAGGTGATGTTACGCTTACTCCAGGGCCGCCTATCCATCTGGGAAGGAATCGAACACGAGAAACATCAAAAAGAGTTCAACGTGATGCGGCATGCCTACCAAGCGGGTTATCCGGCGCCGTTTCCCTATGGCGTCGGTGTAACCAAACGGCCCTTTGGAGTCCCCTTTTTGCTGCAGGATCCGGGCGATGGTTGCCGGTGGTGGGAATTGAGCCACAGCCTGAGGGCCATGCAGATCGAAGTGGTGGATTCGCTGGCCGATCAGTTGTCCTTGCTTCACCAGGCCGTGCCGCCCACCCATCCCGGCCTGCCCGCGGTTGAAGTGGAGACCGTGTTGAAACAGCTCTGGGCACGGGTGGCCCATCTCCAGGATGACGATCTGGCCCGTTGTTTCGAGGGATGTTGGAATCAATACGAGTTCATTCTGCCGCTGCCTTTTGTGTTGCTGCACGGGGCATTCGACCTGGATCATGTCCTGATCCAGAACGGCAAGATACGCACGGTGATTGAGTGGGAGCATGCGGCGGCCGGTGATCCCCGTTGGGACGTGGCGCATTGTTCCATTACCCTGCAACGGCCGCGCGACCGCTTTTTGGCCAACCGCTTTCTAGCCCGCTATGTCCAGAATACCGGCACCCCCATGGAAAGCATCAGCTTTTGGGAAGGCCTGGTGGCCTTGCGGTTTTACGCGCTGATCCGGTGGCTTCGCTCCCTGAACCGGCGCAGTTTCGAGGCGGTTGCCGGCCGCCAGACCCATCTGGTGGATTGGGAAGATGAAATGCGTGCTCGCGCCCTCCAGCAATTTACCTGAAAACGCGCAGGAAGTCTTTCTCCATTGCTCTCACCCCTTGGCACCCCACACGCACTCCCCCTGACAAAACACACCAACCATCAACATTCCTTCTCCCCGTTAGGCCGAAACTCGGATATATGGGTTTATATTGGATGGCCGGGATTAAGTATGGAATATCAGAATGGATGGATTAGGTTTTTCGTATCCACCCCGCTTCACCGGCCGGACGAACAAGAGAACTCGTATACCCTGAAATCCCGCGACGGATGGTGGATCCGGCGGGATTAATCCTTTTTGGCCTTCACGGCCTCCTTGAAGGCTTTACCTGCGGCAAAAACGGGAGTGACGGTGGCACCGATTTCGATGGCTTCCCCGGTAGCCGGATTGCGTCCCTTACGGGCTTTGCGTTCCCGCACGGAAAAGGTCCCGAATCCGGTGATTTGCACCTTGTCACCTTCTTTCAGGGCATTGGTAATGGCTTCCAGAGTGGCCTGCAGGGCTTTCTCGCTGTCGGATTTGGACAGGTTGGTTTCCTTGACGATAGCTTCCACCAGCTCCCCTTTATTCATGATCACGTTCTCCTTTTTTATAAAGAATAACAACCCGCGTAATTCCACCCTTCCGGAACAACCTTGAATACACGATTTTTGCCGAACCTGGTAGTGAACTGGTTGATACGCTAACAAAAGTCCGCCATTTTGGCAATAAGAAAATTCCCGTTGCCCAACGAATTCAAGAAAAGCGCGACAGGGAAGGGAAGCGCCCGATACGGGATTCTGGAGCCTAGCGAAGAAGGATTCAAGGGGATTTGGACAACATGACCAGCGTCTGCACCGGGCGGATGCGGAAAAATTCCTTTTTTTTCAACCGGGTTTCGGTATACTGATACACCAACCCGGGATGGTGGATCGTATGGATTCCAGACAATTGTTCGATCAATTCGGCCGTCGGATCACGTACCTGCGTATGTCGGTAACCGACCGGTGCAACTTTCGCTGCACCTACTGCATGCCCGCGGGCGGCCTGCGCGAACTCGGGCGTTACGAGTTGCTCACCCTCGAGGAACTGGCGCGCCTGGGGCGGGTGTTCGTGGAGGAAGGCATCGGCAAAATCCGTCTGACCGGCGGCGAACCGCTTCTGCGGCATGATCTGCACATCCTGGTGCGCGATCTCAGCCGCCTGCCCGGCCTGCGGGAGCTGTGCCTGACCACCAACGGCCACTTGCTCGCCGAACAGGCTGAAATTCTCGCCCGGGCCGGATTGATGCGCGTCAACGTGAGCCTGGACAGCCTCGATCCTGAAAAATTCAAGCGTATCACCCGGGGCGGCGACCTGAGGCGGGTTTTACAGGGACTGAACGCGGCCCGCGCCGTGATCCCCGGTCCGGTCAAGATCAACGTGGTGGCTTCAAGGGGATTCAACGACGATGAGGTGTTGGATTTCGCCCGCCTGACCCTCGATCCGGGATATCATGTCCGTTTCATCGAACCGATGCCGATGAGCCCGCACGCGTCCTGGGAACGGGGCGAGGTGTTGTCGGTCATCGCAATCCAGCGGCAAATCGAAGAAACCTACGGACTGGAGCCCGTGGCCGGCAATTTTTCGCTGGCCGGTCCCGCCTCGCGTTTCCGGATACCCGGGGCGGCGGGGGAGTTGGGATTCATCGGCGCGGTGACCGACGAGTTCTGCGCGCGCTGCAACCGCATCCGTCTGACGCCCGACGGGAAGTTGCGGGGCTGCCTGATGGCGGACGGGGAGATCGATTTTCTGCGGCCCATGCGCTCCGGCGTATCCGATGAAGGCCTGCGGGAGATGCTTTATCAAGCCATGCGCGTGAAGCCCGAGCGGCATTATATCAACGAGTTTTATTTCATCCGCCCGCTGCGGACGATGTCGCAGATTGGGGGGTAGGGGGGATTTGGATCTGTAAAAATAAAACTTACAATCCTTCCAAACGCAGGGACCAATCCGGGGGGCCTTCCAGGTTGAGATGGCGAACGGTTTCCAAAAAAGAGGCGCATTCATTTTCCGTGAATGGGACGGTCTAGATCGAAATCCGCACTCGAGTATTGGGTTGAAGTGGGACTGATTCTTTCGGGCAAAAAACTTCGCCATCCAATACGGCTTTGATGGATTTGGGCATGATTCGGATTCTTCTGATTCGTTTCTCGCCTGAATCATAGTATCAAATGAATCACCCGGCGGGCCAATAGACGGTGCCGCACGCCCTGGGAATCGAAACGGAGTTCGTTTTCCTTCCGTACCGCTTCGGCTTGTTCAATTCGAGACCGCAAATAGGTCTCAACTGCGGAAGGGTGTCACAGGTACTATCCCTAAACGGTATAAATACCGGCTAAATTCAAGGTAGGATATTGTGGGGCGATTTCTTCGGCCGTGGCGCCCTCGGAAAAGGCGGCGATGATGGTTTCCAGCGGGACACGGGGTCCACCAACCCGGGCCACGCCATCCACGCTGGTTTGTATAGGAAGGTATTCCGGTGTGGTTTGAAGCATGATGAGGAATGCCTCCTTGGTCTTGATGAACTCCTGTGATATGGATATTCCTGGGAGTTTCTGGACGATTGGGATCCCGCTTTTTATTTCTTAAAGAAAGAATCTCGCATTACTTTATAATACCTTCCCACTTCCTTGAATATCCGCCTAAGCCTGCTATAAATAGACTGTTCACGAGCGGGTGGGGTGGCCGAGCGGTTGAAGGCACCGGTCTTGAAAACCGGCGTGCGGGAAACTGTACCGTGGGTTCGAATCCCACCCCCACCGTGATACAATACTTCGCTATTCTGGCGGCTTGCCGGATCGATCGCGTTTCTCAAATCTCCCGCCCGGGGGATTCGATCCACGACAGAACCAGGGAGGGGTGGCCGAGCGGCTGAAGGCACCGGTTTGCTAAACCGGCATACGGGAAACTGTATCGTGGGTTCGAATCCCACCCCCTCCGGTTGAATCTCTCTTGTATTTTTGGGGTGAGTCCGCTTCAAGCCCTGAGGGCTGATGGATTTTCGCATGTGGAAGTGGGATGGATTCGTGTGTCATTGCGTCACCCATCAAACCCTCAAACCTCCCTTCTCAACTCCCTCTCTCTAGGAGAGGGCCGGGGTGAGGGAAACCCTTGCCGAAACGACAATCCTTCGATAAGCGGAAATCCCGGGTTTTGGAATGGGAAGGCGTGGTTTCTCCCATTCCCCATTCCCCTTTTATTCCAGCCAGGCCGTGCTTTTCTGCGAGAATAAATCAACCCTTCCGGGATCAATCCGAAGCGGGCATGATGACTCATTATGGTTCATGGGTATGCTGGATATTTCACGACAAGGAACATCCCCGGCATGTTTTTGCGCGTTGGCCTGATTCTTGTTGCTCTCTATTTCTTTTTCCGTTGGTTCGAGCGGTCGAACATCTGGATGCCCCGGCGGGATTTCTTCGCCACGCCGGAGGCGGCCGGCCTCGTTTACGAGGACGTTGAATTCAAAACCGCCGATGATGTGCGCCTGCACGGGTGGTACTTGCCTCACGCGAAGGCCAAGGCGGCGTTGCTTTTTTGCCATGGCAACGCCGGGAATGTCAGCCACCGGACCGAATCGCTGCGGCAATGGCATGCCCTCAGCTTGAATGTCTTCATTTTCGATTACCGGGGCTATGGACGCAGCGAAGGGCGGCCAAGTGAGGAAGGGACTTACCTGGACGCGCAGGCCGCGCATGATTGGCTGCAAGGCCGTTGTCCGGAACTCCCCATCATTCTCTTCGGCCGGTCGTTAGGAGCCGCGGTGGCCATCGATCTGGCCGCCCGGGGCAAGGGAGCGGCCTTGATCGCCGAGAGTGGCTTTACCTCGGTCCCGGCCATTGGCCAGGAACTGTTCCCGATCCTGCCGGTGAAGTGGCTGGTCCGGACGCAATACAACAGCGTCGCGAAAATCCAACAGGTTAGAATCCCCGTGCTGGTGATCCATAGCCGCGAGGATGAGATTGTCCCCTTTCATCATGGCGAAACCTTGTTCGAGGCCGCGCCTGGCCCCAAACAATTTCTGGAAATCCGGGGTGGGCATAATGATGGATATGTGGTTTCTGAAACAGAATATTTAAGAGGGATTCAGGCTTTTCTGGATGCGTATGTGAAGAAAGGCGGCGTATCCCCGTAGGGGATCCATGCGAATAGCCGCAGGCGGCAGCCGGCGGTATCCTGAACAAGAAATCCCAATCCCGGCGGGATTAAATAATCCATTCGGTCCGGGCAGGGTTCCGCCTTGTTTGCTGGGCCCTGCCCCCTACCGGTCGGTGGAATTGGCCCTACGCTTCTTCCACGACTTTCCACCCGATGTGATCCGCCAGGGCATAGACCGGTTCTTTCAAATCACCATAGGCGGTGACCCGGTGCCAGCCCCATTGATCCCACAGGGTGAAGAGTTTTTCGAGATCGCCCACGGGCTCCACCGCCAGTTTGGTGCGGCAGGCGCGGTCATCCGGATCGTTCGCCACCGCTTTCCCCTGATGGAACAGAATCTCTTGGCGCGCGGGCTCGATTTCCAACGTGGTAGTCATATAGCCTAAAGGCAGAATGGACCGTACCGAGGCTCCCTGGCGGTCTTCCGAGTGGGTCATGATGCTGAAGGGATTGGTTGGACCCTGGGGGCCGAAGACCTTGTTGGAGGCCACGCAATGCGCGTAGATGATTTGGCGCTTGGCCGTGTCGATCACCGGATCGGAAATATAACCGGGGCGTCCCTGGGTCAGCGCGGTGATCATCACCATGGTGGCCGCGGAGCGAATATCGCATTCACATCCGCCGATAAGCCCTTCATTGTTCAATTCATGGAATCCGAGGCAGGGATAGGCGTGGATGTGTCCGCCGTAGAATCCCCCCAGGCAATTGATGGTAATGGCGTTGGCTTCATGTTTTTTCAGGACTTCTTTCATGCCCAGGTACATGGCCGCGGAGGTGGCCAGGGTTTCATCGGAGACCTCGATCACTTCGGCCGCGTTTTTTTTCCAACGCTCCGCGATTTCCCGGCTCGCGTCCCGGTCCGCGCTTTTCCAGGCTTCATTCACCTCCGCGAACGGGATGTATTCCAGGGGAATGCCGAAAATGGGTTCCGCGGTTTTCGCGGTCTCATCCCGAACGGCCAGAATTCGGGATTGCTTTAACCGTTGAACACATTCGTCCGGGGAGAGGGTCTTGAGCGGATCGGCCAGGCAGGAGAGGTTGCCGGGAGCCGGAGTGCGTGAGATCCGCTTTTGCGTGACCGCCGCCGAGAAGTCCGCTGGGGAACCGCCCTGCTTCACCAAGGCAAAGCAGCGGACCGCTTCCGCAAGATCCTCCAAATCCGAGGAAGCCACAAAGGCCAAGTTCGGCGATGGCTTGCGGAGAAATTCGGCGGTGTACACCAGAAATCCCCCGCTGCCGCCGTATTGGAAATCCGCGTATAAAACCGGCTTGCCCGATTCCACGATGGTTTGTACGACCCGGTTCCAACAATTCAGTTGGTAGACCAGGTAGCCGTCGATCCCGGCGGTTTGGTCGCTTTCGAGAACCGCTTTCGCCTCTTCCGGGCCTTTGGCCATGGCCGTGACGAACTCAAATCCGGGGCAGCGTTTTGTCAGTTCGCTGGTAATGCGTTCCATCACCGGGGCGAAATCGAAACCGGAATTTGGCCAATCCGGTTGGGGTTGGACTACATCATGCAAGGAATAGAGGATACGGATTTTAACTTTGTCCCGTGTTGCCGCGGCAAGGAGATGTTGTGGGCCGGCCACAAGCCCCACCGCGCCGGCCGTGCATCCGGTTTTGAGGAAGTTCCGCCGGTTCATGAGGCACATCGTGCAGGGTGATCGGTGGTTCGAAACGGTCATGTTGTTATCCTCCAAGTAGATTAGGCGCATTGATTTCATACCATTCACGGACAGGACGGACAAGGGACCTCCATCTGAATCACGGGTTGCTCCATGGCAGAGGATGGATATCTTACATCAATTCAAGACTACGCTCACTTTGAACTTCTCCCAGAGGAAGAGAATTTTGGGTGAGGTTTTCATCGGTCGTTACGAAGGAATGAGGATCGATGACCGGAAAAAAGTGCACCCGGGCCGGCTGAGCCGAATTTCTTACGGATCTTGAGTTGACAGTTTGGGAAGGAGGACTATAATCCCCTCAGAACATAGGCCAATAAAGACGGTGAAGAGGAGTAGTAAGCGTTGCGCCGGGATGGAGAGAGCCGGTGGGTGGTGCGAACCGGTTTCCGTGCCCGCTGAACTCGCCTCGGAGTCGCCTCCGCGAAGCCCGGAGATCCGGGTGGTAGTTGAGGCCGGGACGCGACCGTGACATCGCGGAAACGAGGGCGGCGCAAGCGGCCGCCGAAGCAGGGTGGTACCACGAGGAGACCGAAAATGAACCTCGTCCCTGACACGGGACGGGGTTTTTGTTTTTTTACCGAATTGGAATACCGGCGCGGCCGGCCGTCCAATTGTTCTTCGATCCGGAAGGAGGTGGTGACCGTGTTGGGTTTAGGCAGCGAAGAAAGCGACCTGAGTGACCTTTGTGACTTGGGCCGGAAGCCGAAATACCGCATGAGAACGCCAAGCATACCCTATCCGCCGGCGCGGGGCACGGACCACCGCCTGGCCAGAACGGAGAAATTCAATCATGAGTGAAAAAATCATAATCTTCGATACGACGCTGCGGGACGGGGAACAATCCCCCGGTTTTAGCATGAACATCCAGGAAAAAATCGAGTTTGCCCAGCAGCTGAAGCGGCTGAACGTGGATATCATCGAAGCCGGGTTCCCGATTTCATCGCCCGGCGATTTTGAATCCGTGAAGGCGATCGCTCAGCAGGTGGAGGGACCGCAAATCTGCGGCTTGGCGCGGGCGCTGGAGAAGGATATCGACCGCTGCTGGGAAGCGGTGCAGTATTCCAAACGGCCGCGCATCCACACCTTCATTGCCACCAGCCAAGTGCACATGGAGAAGAAGCTCAAGAAAACCCGCAAAGAAGTGCGGGATCTGGCGGTGCAGGCCGTCCGGCACGCCCGGAAATACACGGACAACGTGGAGTTTTCGACGGAAGACGCCGCGCGCACGGAGCGGGAGTATATTTGCGAAGTGGTGGAGGCGGCGATCGACGCGGGGGCTACGACCATTAACATCCCCGACACGGTGGGGTATTCCAATCCGTGGGAATTCGGCGATCTCATCGCGTACATCTTCGAGAAGGTCCCCAATGTTACCCAGGCCATCATCAGCGTGCACTGCCACAACGACCTGGGCCTGGCGGTGGCCAATTCGCTGGCGGCCATCCGCCACGGGGCGCGGCAGGTGGAATGCACCATCAACGGGATCGGCGAGCGGGCGGGCAATGCCTCGCTGGAAGAGATCGTGATGAACATCAAGACCCGGCAGGATTTCTTCCCCTTCCACACGGACGTCAACACGGAACAGATTTATCCCGCCAGCCGGATGCTGACGCGCTTTACGGGGATCGCGGTGCAGCCGAACAAGGCCATTGTGGGAGCGAACGCTTTCGCGCACGAGGCGGGCATTCACCAGGACGGGGTGCTCAAGGAGCGGACGACCTACGAGATCATGCGGCCGTCCACCGTGGGGTGGACGGGCAGTTCGATGGTGCTGGGGAAGCACTCGGGGCGGCACGCGTTCGTTTCGCGGCTCTCGGAACTGGGCGTCACCCTGGAAGGGCAGGCGTTGGAGAATGCCTTCAGCGCCTTCAAGGAACTGGCCGACCGCAAGAAGACCGTCTTTGACGAAGACCTGATCGCCATCGTGGACGAGCAGACCCGGAGCGTCGAGCAGGCGCGGTTCGTGCTGCAGGACTTGTTCATCAAGATCGGGCCGGACATGAAACCCTCCGCGACCGTGCGCATCCAGGCCAACGGGGACTCGCTGGAAGGCAGCGGGACGGGAGACGGCGCGCTGGACGCCGCGTTTTCGATCATCAAGCAGCTGACCGGCATGCAGGACGCGGTGCTGGTGGATTACCACGTCGGGGCGATCACGGTGGGGACGGACGCGCAAGGCTCCGCGCGGGTGGTGCTCAAGAAAGACAACCAGGAAGCAGTGGGCCGCGGGACGGACACGGACGTGATCCGGGCCAGCGTGAAAGCGTTTCTCAACGCGGTCAACCGGCTATGCACGGCCGCCGAGCGGGCGAAAGAGGTCACGCCGTCGGTGTGATTTCCCACCCCAATACGGGAATGAATCACGGCCCGGGGGCATTCGCGATGGATGCCCCCGGGATTTTTGTTCAGGGGGTTTTTTGTTTACTTGGATGAAAACCGGGCAACCGGAGCGGACACGAAGGTCCCTCTATAAAAATTCCCTCACCCTCGCCCTCTCCCAGAGGGAGAGGGAATAAGGCTTTGATCTACCCGGCCAACCCGGTCGACGGGCAGCCGAACCCGAATGCCATAAAGTACACATTCAGGGGATGAAATATTTTTCACCAGATCCACTCTTTCCCTCCGGTCACAAATCCACCACATATGTCGAGAACGGGGCGGCGCCTTCCGCGTTGTAGTGGTGTTCCTCGCGGCCGCCGGGATACTGCTGGCGGACTTGGTTCAAGTACTTGCGGTTCGAGCGGACGAACAGGAAGCACACCGGGCCGCGGCGGAGAATCTTCGTCTTGAGAAATTGCTCCGGCTCCAAGACGTCCTTGCCCTGGGCCTGGGGAGCCAGGAACTGGATGGTTCCATAGTGGAAATACAGATGAGGCGGGCCGAAGAAATAGGTGTACTGGGTAGGTCCCGCGTCATGGAGGTAGCGGGCGATGCGGGTCCATTCGTCCAGCAGCTGGGGCTTGGCCTGGATCTGATGAAAATAGCGGTGCATGCCCAGGATGAGGATCAGCGCCAGGACCAGGGCCGTAAATCCGGCGCGGGCGCGTCCGGACCATTGCCAGACTCCACTGAGGTGGCTCACTCCTCCGTGAAGCACCGGGGCGGCGATCAGGATGAGCAGGGGGATGAGGCCCACCAGGCGCTGATAAGCGGGGGCATGATCGGTCAGGGCGCTGCCCGTGATCACCGTAGCCGTGCTCCAATAAATCAGCAGGCGGGCCGCCGGATGGCGAAGCATCGTGAACAGCATCAGGAAACCCACCATAAACAACACGGCGGGGATGGGATCGAGCATGCCGCCCTGGCTGCTGTTGATCAGGTAGGGGCTGAGGTCTTCGAATGTGATGGGCGCGAGCAGGCTGCGCTCGAACTGCCACCACAACATATCGGAAAACGTGATATCGGCGGGGTAATCCCGCTTGATCAGCTCCCGGCCGCTGGAGGAGAAGATGCTCACACTTTGCGCGCGGGAGACCGAAGCCGACGGCGACGCGAGGTAGGTGCCAGCCAGAGGCGATACGCCCACCCAAAAGGCCAGAAGGTACGCGAAGGCGCCGGTCAGCAGCGAACGGAAGCGGAGGGCGCGCGTCAACCCCAATAGAATCAATGAAGATAAAACCAGCGGTGTCAGCAGTTTGGTGGCCTGATACGAGAGTTCCCCCACGGCGGCAAGCACCCCCGCGTACCCGAGAAACCGGCCGTCTCCGTCTTGCAAGCCTCGCGCCAGGCAATAGAGGACGGCCACGGTGAACAGCGTGGTCTGATTGTACCCGATGCCGATCCGGGAAAAATGCACCATGTAGGAAGAAACCGTGAACAAAAAGACCGCCAGCACGGCCGGGGCGGGCCGCAGGAACCGCCGGGCCAGGAGATAAAACACGGGGATGGCGGCCAGAGAAATCAGCGCGCCCGTCAGGCGCACGCCGAACAAATTGTCACCAAACAACCACATGCCCCATGAGGGGATGAGATAAAACAGGCAGGGGATCTGGTACCACCCCAGGTCGAAGAAGTTCCAATTGCCCGCGTCCCGGATGCGCATCGCCTGCAGGGCGACTTCGCCTTCGTCACCGTGCACATCGGTGGGAATGGATGGGGAGCCGATGGTGTACAGGCACGCGCCCAGCAGCACGATGAGCGCTACGGCCGTGTTGCCCCAATACTCCGCCGTCCGGTACTCCGCCATCCGGGAGGAAGAATCGGAGATTGGCGCCGCGTCAGGGGAATCGGGATTTCCGTTTTCAAGATCCTTGGATGGTTCCCGCTGAAACGAAACCGGCAGCGCGAAGGTCAACGGCCCGATCCGCAGCAGGCCGGATTCGAAACAGCCTTGGTTTCCGGGACGGGGAAGGCAGCGAAACAGAAAGGCCAGCGAGATGCCCCAGGCCACCATGGGCCAATACCAGGGCCAAGGGCCGCCTCCCGCAAATCCCCGGATGTGGAAATACTGGCAGAATAGCGGGATCAAGGGAATGATAATCAAGAGGAGCGTTTGGCGCTTGGTGAAGGGGAAAAGATGGATCCCGTCTGCGGACGGCCAACGTTCCCGGGAAAGATAGGCGTCCGCCGCGTGCCGGAAGGTGAACAGGAGCAGCAGGACGCAACCGAGCCAGAAAGGCCATCCCGGCCGGTGGCCGGGCGCCGCGGCGGCAAGGGCATGGGCATGATAGGTGATTCCGAACGCCAGTCCGTAGGCCGCCGTCACCAAGGCGCGGGCGATCCGGCTTCCCGGAGGGCGGCGTAAACTCAACCACCAAGCCAATCCTGCCGCCAGCAGTCCCCCGTACGCGTTCCAGAGCGAAGATCCGGCCCAGGAGGCGGCGGGGGGCTGAACCGCCGGTTGCCTGGAGGAGATGATTTCGGAGGGCGGGGGAAACTTATCTTGCACGAGGCACAAGTACAGATTGGCTTCATGAAAAAACTCCACGGCCTGAATGAAATTCAGTTGCTGGCGGAAGACCTTGAGTTCGCCGCCGGGAGTCAGTTCCTGGATTCGTTGATGGTCGCCATCGGCGATGAGGATCGATCCGGAGGGCAGCGCGGTGAGTTTCACGGGGTGGTTGAATCCCCGGTATTCGCGCGCGATTTGGCCGGAGGGCTGGACATCGAGAACGCGGTGGTTGTCGAAGTCGGAGATGAGAGTGTTTCCGTTGGGGAGGCGCAGGGCATCCATGGGCTGCGTGAGGCCCTGCTCGAAACTCCAGATCACTTGGCCGTCGCGGGTGATTTCGAGGACGGAGCCGGCCTGGGCGTCACAGACGAGAAAGTTGCCATTCGGCAGCCAATCCGCGTCCACAGGACCTTGGAAGGAGTAGGGCACGTTCTCGTGCGAACCGGTTTCCCGGTTATACAAAAAAACCCGTTGGCCCGGGCGGGAGGTCAGGAGGAAGAGGCCGGGCTCCATATCCAGAACATCGACATCGTGGAGCGGCTCGAAGGAAGATTTGAATACCTGAGTGCCGTCGCCGGAGTAAATGAGGAAATCGCCGGAGAGCGTAGTCACCGCAAAATGGGCCTGCGCGGGAAGGACCGCCACGTCGGTAGGAGTTCCGGGGACGGGATACAGGCCTTGAGGAATCCCCTGGGCGTCCAGGACCACCACGCCGGCTTTCGTGGGAAAACCGGCCATCAGCGCGTCCGTTTGCGCCAGGGAGCCGGAGGAACCGGCCCATCCCAGCCAAGTCAAGGCCGCCATGAGGAGCAGCCGGGGAGGAACGATGGTATTCCCCATGGAGATTCATCCTCATTCACAGGGTACCCCCCCTGCGGGAAGATGGGTACCCCGGATTGATCAACGGTTGGAAACAATGGTTCAGCTGGCGGATGTGGCCGCGGAGAGATTCTCCCCCGCCGGTTGCGGCTTTGCGGAAATGGTATCCGCGTGGTATTCAATGCGGGCCGTGGCGCTGACTTCTTCGATCCAAGCCTGAAAGGCGGCGGATTTCAGACGTTGTTCAAATTGCTGCAGACTGGGGATCTCGGTCACGGGCTTTTCCGGCGGCGGGGTTTTTCCCAATACCTGAAGGATATACGCCCCGGTCAGGCGGTCGCGGACCCACTGTTTGTTTTCATCCAAGCGTTCCTGATACACCTTCACGACACTGGAGATTTTCCCGGGTTCGAGGGCGAGGGCGGTTTTGGTGAACGGCAACGCCCGGCCGGCGATCCCCGGGACAAATCCGTTGCCCGTGATCTCGCTGGGGCCGCGGTACACAGCGCCCTTGCCGGTGGGCCGTTCGCTGTTCAAATCTTCAAATTGTTTCAGTTCAAGCGTCTGGGTAGCGGAGACCGGCTGGGCGGAAGCGAGGGCGTCCTGGAGCATTTGCAAGGTTTGTTCCGCGTATTGAATGGCTAAGCCGCCGGCCATAAAGAGGCGGTAGTCTTCTTCCACCTTCTCGCGCACTTCGTCGAGATCGGGAATGTAAGGTTCCTTGATTTCCATGAGTTTCATAATGTAGTACGCCTGCACCGGCGCGGCCGCCGCCGGATTGGCCGGTTGGGACTGCGTCAGAGGAATCGGGAGGGAGACTTCTCCGGCTTTTTCCAGCTGAAACGCCGCGTAACTGATAGAGGGTTGCGGGCCGATGCCTTCGATAGGATCGCCGGCCTTGAAGAGCGGTGTGGTTCCCCAGGCGATATTCTGCTTGGCGGCAGCTTCGGGAATGGTCAGAGCATTGTCGATTACGAAGTAAGCGAAATTGTTGGCTTCCACCCGGGCCAAGGATTCCGCGCGGGATTGGATATAGTCCTTGACCACGCGGTCCCGCACTTCGGCCAGTTCGGGGAGGTGTTCCGGCTCGCGGGCCACCAGGCGGATGAGGTGGCTGCCGTCCTGGGTGTGGATGGGGCCGCCGGTTTCACCGACATTCAAGGTGAACGCGATGCTGAGCAATTCCGTGGGGCGGGGGCCGAAACCGGGGACATACATTTCCTCGCGGCCGAAGAGGCCGGACGTTTGAATTTCCAGGCCGCGTTCTTTGGCGATGTCTTCGAGTTTCAGGGATTCCTTTTGGATCCGGGCGAGGTCAGCCTGGGCGAATTCACCGGCGAGGGAGGCGGCTTTGGATTCTTTCAATTTCTGAACCACCTGGCTCCGGGCTTCCTCGAGGGTCATGGGGGTGGCGGGTTGCCGTTCCAAAAATTCGATGACGTAGAGATTTTCGTTGAATTCGCGGCCGGCGGTCAGGACCGGCTTTTCGGGGTTGGTCTGGAAAGCGGCGGAAGAGAAGATCAGCCGGTCGCGGGTGGGAATGCCGGGGATATCGTCGCCGCGGGCGAACCAATCGGTGGTCTGGATTTCATATTGCCCGGCGAGTTCATCGAGGGACCGGATTGAAGCCATCCGGGCCTGAAAATTTTGGAAAGCGTTTTGTTTTTGGAGGGTGTCACGGATTTCGTCCGTCACCGCTTCCAGGGGATCGGTCCCCTTGGCCTTGCGGTCCTCGACCAGGATCAGGTGAAACCCGTATTCGGTTTGAACCGGTTCGGAGATTTGCCCCAGGGGAAGTTCAAAGGCCGCTTTTTCGAACGCGGCGGTCATGCGGCCGCGGGGGAAGAAACCCAGATCGCCGCCTTGGGAAGCACTGCCGTCTTGGGAATATTTCCGGGCCGCGTCGGCGAAGGTGATCTTGCCGTCGGCGATCTCCTGGCGGATGGCCAGGATCCGGGTTTTCAGAGACTCCAGTTCCCCGGCCGCCGCTTCCGGTGTAGCCCGCAGCAGGATGTGGCTGGCCCGGGCCAGGTCTTCCGAATGCTGAAAGCGGGCCGGGTGGTCTTCGTAGTATTTCTGAATAGCCTCGTCCGGGATGGATTCCTGGCCGGCCAAGGGCGCCAGGGGCTGAGCCACGTAGCGGACCCGGATTTTTTCGGGATGCTGGTAGGAAGCGAGATGGTCGTTGTAGTATTTTTGGATTTCCTCTTCCGTGACGGGCACCTGATCCGCGAATTGTTTGGCGGTATAAGACAGGTAATCCACGCGGACCTTGTCGGGAATGCGGTAGTTTTCCTGGTTTTCTTCAAAAAAGCGGGTCAATTGGATTTCACTGAAGGTGACACTGCCGATGAAGGATGCGGGTTGGAAGACCGCGTAATCGACACGGCGTTGTTCGGGCACCTCGTATTGTTTTTTGCGGCCTTCAAAGAAGTCCTTCAGTTTATCCGCGTCCACCTGAATTTCCTGGGTATAGCGGCTGGGTTCAAAGGCCAGGTATTCGACCAGAATTTTTTGTTCTTCCTGGTTTTTGATCCGTTCCAGTTCCCTGGCGGAAGGGTAGAGGGAGGAAGCGACAAACGATTGGACCTTCATCCGGGTGAGGTTGTCCCGCTGTTCTTCCTCGAACTGGATGGGATGGATGTTGTTGGCCAGGAGGATGTTGCGGAAACGGGCCGGGCTGAAGTTGCCGGCCTCGTCCTTGAAATATTCCATCGCTTTGATGGAGCGGGACACTTCGCTATCCGTGGTGTGCAAGCCGAGTTCGCGGGCCACTTGTTCGTTCAAGGCGGAGACGATGGCGCGGCGCAAGGCCTGGGATTGCAGTTCCTCGTAATCCAGGTCCTGGCCGAATTGCTGGTACTGGCGCTGGATGTTTTCGCGCAGGACGGCGAGTTCCTGATCCGTGATTTGGGTTCCGTTCACGTTGGCCGCCCATTGGATCAATTGGGGTTTTTGGCATTCCCCGTAGCCGTACAGCACGATAAAGGATGGTATGACCAGCCACAGGGTGTAGGTCATGATGTCTTTCTTGTGCCGATTCATCCACTCAAACATGGAACGACGTCCTCCTCAAACGTTCGATTGGTCCCTCACCGGATTGAGGGTAGAGGCCACTCCACCCGGTTGGATACCCGCCGGATGCGGAATGCCGTATCTTTCCGAAAAGAGGGAAGTGGAATATTCAATCCCGTGCCGGTGGCGGCCGTCACCGAAGGGGAACCGGCCACGCCCGTATAGGGATCGAAAGGTTCGACCCGGAATTCGCCCTCCCGGAGGTCCGGGAGGACCAGCATCGTGGGTTCGGTGGGGCCAAACGCCGCGTACCGGGCGATCAGGGCGTACTGATGCGGCCGGTCGTGCACCCAGACCAGCACCCGGTCCGCGTTGCCGCGCGCGTAGGCCACGGCCCGTTCCACGAAATTTTCCAGGGTGTACGACTGGACCCGGAACCAATCCCGTCCCGGGTTAAGGACCGAGAGGGTATGACTGCCCGCGGGGACCGGGATGGCGACACTTCCTTCCTCGCCCGTCATTGTAGAATCATTTTCTTGAGAAGCGAATGCCCGCCGGAAGACCTCGGCCCCATCCAGTTCGACCACGCACACCGCGCCGGCCGCCGCCACCCGGTCGATTTGGATAAGGAACCGGGACGGCTGATCGAGGGTGAACCGGAACAGCGGATTGGGAGCCATTTCGCGATGGGCCGCGCCATGGACAAAATGAGTGCATTCGTCCAAACCTTCCACGCGGCCATCGGGTTGGATGATGAAGTAGCGGCGCCCGCTTTTTTCCCAATCGAGCAAAGGGATGAAGGTCAAATCGGTGCGGTTGGCGGAGACCGGTTCGATCCGGGTTTCCATGGGCAGGAGATTTTCCTTATCCCAGTGGATGCCCTCCACGTAGTTCGCCACGGCGCGGAAATGATAGTACAGGTTGTAGGGCCGGACCCAGTTGTCCCACCACCAGGTCATGGCCGTGCCGGCGTCATGCGAATGGACCGACGCCCAGAGTTGATTGTGCAGGATGACGCCTTCCTTATCGCCGGTATTGGGGCCGCGCCAGTCGTAGGACATTTCCCCAAAGAAATGCGGATGGTTCGGGTAGGCTTCATACCGCTGGCGGGAGGTGGTCATCTGGGTGCCGATGATGTTTTGCACGTACGCGTGGGATTGCAGAAAATCCAATCCGCGGGCTTCGTACAATTCCGGCCGGTTGCTGGAGGTGCTGGAGGTCTGGAGGTGATCGTAGGGATCGAGGCCGCGGAGGTACGCGGACATTTCCTCGTGCCAGGCTTTGACCACGGCGGGATCGTAGCGGTGCGTGAGATCCACTTCGTTCCAGAATTCCCAGGCGAGCAGATGGGTGCTGTATCCCCACCGGGCCACGAGGTAGCGCAGGCGGTCGCGGTAATGCCGCTTGGCTTCTTCGTTGGTGAAGAATTGCTCGGGCGATTCCAGAAATCCGCCGTTTTTAACGTTATACGGATTGTTGTCCCATTCGGGATTGGTGTTGATGGAATACTGGCCGTGGTGATTGATGACCCATTGGATGTAGATCCCCCGTTTTTGGGCCTCTTGGAAGATGCCGTCATTTCCCCGGGCGTTGTCGAGGTCGTATTGCTGGTAACCATGGTACCGGTTGTTGCGGGGGGTCCAGACCAGTTCGGTCATGCCCCACGGGCACATCCAGATCCGGATCCAATTCACGCCGGCCTGCTGGCACTCTTCCAGATAACTGATCCAGGTGGAGAGGGAGGAAGAACTTCCCCAATGCACCCAACCCATGTTTTCGCCCACGGGGAAATAGGAGTCCCCATTATCGAAAACAAAATGGCGGGAGGTGTTTTGACCCACCCGCACGAAACCCGGCTCCGGGCCCGGTTCCACCCGGAACCGGCCGACCGCCGTTTCGGCTTGGGCGGCTGGGGTTTTGGCCGTGATCCGATAGGAATAATCGCCGGGCCGGGAGGGCGTGAAACGCATCTTCCAGCCCGCGTCCCCATCGTAAAAGCAGGGTACGGTGAGAACCGTACCGTCCGGGGTATGGATGTCCGCGTTCACCTCAACGCTGGAGGAATCGAAGGGATTGGTGTATTCCAGGGCGACCGGAAAGGAGATCTCGAACAATCCATACGCGGGAAGGACCTGGGGAGCCGGGGGAGCGGTTTCTTCCGTCCCGGCCGGCGTGGCGGTTTCCAGAACGGCGGTCAGCGCCAAGGCCGTGACCAGAGCGGGAGCGACATTCCACCGCCGGGGGGGTGGAGGCATCCGTTCAAGGACCGGCACCGTCATGATCAAGTCTCCTTTCTTTCGCCGGAGTTGGGATACAAAAAAATCAATATAACATTGAGATTTCCAAGCGGCTAGGAGGAGAAGAGGGGGAGATCTCAGCGGGGGCGGGCGCGTTTTTTCCATTCCTGGGCGTCAGTCAGGAAATGGAGCAGGGCCTCTTCATCCCCGCGTTCCAATTGGGAAAGAAAGTTATCGAGCACCTGCCGGTACCCGCGCAAGGCTTCGAGCAACGGTTCCCGGTTTTCCAGGCAGATGTCCAGCCAGAGGGTGGGATCGCCCTCGGCGACGCGGGTGGTGTCGCGGAAGCCGGTCCCCAAGAGCGTTTCGATGCGGGATCCCTTCGCTTTGGCGGTGTGGCACAGGGCGGCGGCGGCGATATGGGGCAGGTGGCTGGACACCGCGAGAAAGGCGTCGTGGGCTTCTGGATCCATGCAGATTACTTTCATCCCCAGAAACCGCCACAGACCGGTCACGGCCTCCAAGGCCGGGGGATGGGAACGTGGAGTGGGGGTGACGATGCAGATTTTGTTGTGAAAGAGGTTGGCCCGGGCGGCCTGGACGCCGGTCTTGTGGGAACCGGCGATGGGGTGCGAGCCGATGAACCAGACGGCGTTGCCGGCGATGGCCTCGCATTGACGCACGATGCCGGCCTTGGTGCTGCCGACATCGGTAACCAAGGCGTGGGGAGCCAGCGCGGGCAGCACGCTCCGCAGTGAAACGGGCACGAGCCGGACGGGGGTGCAGAGCACCACGGCGTCGAGGGGCGGATCGAGGGCGGCGGGATCGCGGGTATATTGATCGATGGCCCCGCGGTGGAGGGCTTCGGCGAGGCGTTCCTCGGAACGTCCGATGCCGACGATGTGGAGGCGGGGCGCGCGGGACTTGAGGGCCAATCCCAACGATCCTCCCAAGAGGCCGACTCCGGCGATGCCCAGGCGGTGAAAGGGGAGTGGTGCATTCACGTTCCGGTTTCCGCCCTCATGATCCACTCGGGGATTTGATTTCCGGCGCGGTCATCCGGGAGAACGGATAGGAACCGAGGATTTTCACATACAGGCTGCTGGACTTGATATCCTCCAAGGCTTG
>ERZ795045.1130-NODE-1130-length-31076-cov-19.041810_pt1 | contig 31076 bp, 20 predicted proteins | sample MGYA00375129_ERZ795045 | MGnify/ENA primary metagenome ERZ795045 (study PRJEB30174, sample SAMN05720166) | activated sludge metagenome | isolation source: anaerobic digester from wastewater treatment plant | place: Japan | collected 2015-05-15 ...
TACAGAAAGTTTTTTCATAGGGCGAAAAAAGTCGATTTACGCAATAAAAATAGCTCAAAACCTATAAAAAACCCGCGTTTTCGCGGGTTATTTCTTCCACATTTTCTGAAAGAAGCCAAACATCAATTTATTTACTTTTTTTCCTAAAAAAGGCGTATCGTTTTGCCCGGCTGCCGCCCGGATCGCCTCTGCCGTAAGGCGGGGGATTATGGCTGTTAACAGGTTGAATTCTATATCCTTTTCGCCCGAAGCAAGGCAGAACATGGCGTCGCCGTCGAACATCGTGTGGGAGGGGCTTATCGATAGCGCAAAGCCGTCGTGGGCGAGGTCGGCAAGGATGTTGGCCTGTTCCTTGGTGAGGCGGGCGTTTGTTATTATGCAGCCTATGGTTGTGTTCTGGTTTTTCAGCTCCAGGCTTCCAGCCGAAAACACCTTTAAGGAATCGAGATAGCCGCCGTCCGGGGCCTGGGCGCCAAGTATTATCTTGCCGTCCTTTACTATGTCGCCCAGGGCGTTTACGGCAACGATAACGGCGATTTCCAGCCCGTTAAGGCTGTAGGCCTGCACACCGAGCCCCGCTTTGCGCGCGGATTCCATACCCGCCATTTTGCTTACGGTGGCGCCCGTGCCCGCGCCTATGCAGCCACCCTCAAAATTGTCGGTGCGGGCGGCTTTTGCCGCTTCGTATCCGTCCTTTTTGGAGGGGTAGGCGAAGTTTTTGTATTCTAGGTCGTATAAGGACGCGCCAACGACAATGGGCACATTGAATTTGCCCGCGTTGTAGCCCAAGCCCTTCTCAAAAAGGTAATCCATTACGCCCGAAGCGCACTCCAGCCCGAAGGCGCTACCGCCCGAAAGGGTTACGGCGTTTACCTTCTGCACCAGCTTGCCGTTTCTCAACAGGTCGGTTTCCCTCGTCGCGGGGGCTGCGCCTCTCACGGATACGCCGCCCACCGCGCCTTTTTCGCACAGTATGACGGTGGCGCCCGTGCCGTTTTCTTCGTCGGTATAGTGGCCTATCTTAAAGCTATCTAGCATTTTTTGCCTCCGATATCAGAACCCGTACCCTCTGAAAACCTCGTCGGGCGGGGGAGGGGTATCGTCCGTGTCGCGATGGATTATAATCTCGACATACTCTTTTTCCTGTTTTATGAGAGGCTTTATGATAAGGAAGTATATCCCCGCGGCAAGCAAGGCTATAACCCCCAGAGCAATGCCCCGTGCAATAATTGCGTGCGTGTCTTTTTCCTCTGCTGTCAGGGCTATTATAAAGTTCAGAATGTTAAGGGCGCCCTCTATCGCAAAATATACGGTTATTATTCTCTGCAGGGCCGTGCCTTTAAGTTTGGGGTTAATTATGCTTTCCTTTACGGCAAGATACGCGGCAAGGAAGAACGCCGTATAAACGATAATCCTTATAATAAACCGGTTGTAGTAGAAGAAATCGGGCGCGGCGTAAGAGATAAAGGAGAAAGCGCCAATTATAATGTTCGCGAGGATGTACGCGACCCTTGCCGCCGTCTTGAAGTGGACGGCATCGCCGCTTACGAAGCCTCTGTTGTACATATACCTGTATACAATTGCGAGAATAAGCTCGAACACGATAAGCCCTATGATGGCGACATCGACATAGAACATCCATTCGAGATTGTTCATAAAGCCCGTAAACTCCACAGCCATGTCGGAAAGCATATCGTCGAACATCGCGATAAGTTCGTCTACCGTCGTGAGCAGGCCGTAAAGATTAAGGAATATGCAGCTTAGCGCCACCAGAATAACCCATATTACCGAAGGCGCCTTTTCGAGTTTGCGGATTACGGAATCCAGTTTTTTCATTTAATATGCTCCCAATGATGTTTTAATTTATTAGCAGCTTGTTTACCGCCGTCTTGAAGGCGGTTTCCTCGCTCATAACGCCGCTTTTGAAGTTGAACTCGGCGGCGGTTAAAGTGTCCAGAATATCTTTAAGCCTTGCCTTGGTGTATTTGGATGCCGCCTCGCGCGCCTTCTTTACGGCGTATTCGTTGACGCCCGTAGCGGCCGAAAGCTCGGCGTCCGACAGAGGGGATAGGGCGGCGTAGAGCATCCTGCGGTATTGCCCGCACAGGGCGGCCAGCATATAGGCGTATGCCACATTGCGTGATACGAACCTGTCCAGAATTTCGTATGCCCTCGCGTTGTTGCGAAGCGCCAAAGCGTTGGTAAGCTCATATATTTCGTTCTCGGCGTTGTCCGATACCATAAGCTTTATGTCGGACTCGGTTATCGTACCGCCGTTTTTGTAGGCTTTAAGCTTTATCAGTTCGTTTGAGATTGCCGCCATGTCCGAGCCGCAGAAGTTTATAAGAGTGTACGCGGCGGCGGGGTGTATCTTTATGTCGGGGAAGAGCCTCGGAAGTATGGCCTGAAGCTCGTTAGGCTTCATGCGTGAGGCGTCTATCTGCGTAAAGGCTTTTTTCAGGGCGGGTGTGGACACGAGGTTTTTGCCGCAAACGATAAGATAGGCTTCTTCAAGCCCCCCGGCAATTTCGAGAAGCCTTGCCTTTTCTTTCTCTGAGGGCTTATAGGAAGTGTCCCTTACTATCACAACGGTGTCGGCGGGAAACATCGAGAATGTCTGCGTGGCGTCGGCGATGTCGTCCACCGAATTCAATTGGTCTATTATCTTAAGATTTAGCTCGGCGTATTCGGGCGGGACCAGCCCAATAAAGAATCTGAGGGCGTATTCCGTCCAGAATAAATCGTCGCCTTCTACTAAGAATGCCCTGCCCTCCAATGTGTCTTTGCCGAGGCTTACCGCTTTCATACCTATAGTATAATATTAAAACCGATTATTTTCAACCCCAACGCGGATATAAGCTGTAAGCCGCATGAATATTGTATTAAAATCCTATTACAAAAACACGATGGCGTATACCAGCGAGAACCCTATGATACCTAAGAGGGCGCGGTACTTTATCTTTTGAGGGATCATTACATACCTGCTCATAAAAAACAAAGTGAGAACATATACAAACGCCAAAAGTCCGAGCCCCGAGGTGCCGGCAAGGGCGCCGGGAAGTGAGGCTATAAACCGCGTTATACAGGTAATCGCCATAAACGGGTAATTAAACACAGAAATAAGGAATCCCAAAGACGGGAAAACGAGATATGTGATTGTCGCGAACATAAGCAGGGCGTACAGTATGCTTACTATGGGCACTACCACAAGGTTTGCAAGGCAGAAGTACACCCCGTAGACGCTGAAGGCGTTTGCCGAAACGGCAAAAAGCATAGAGTTTGCCGAAAGCGACATCGCCAAAGAATTTGTCACAAATCTCGCGGGGGCGGTTTTGCCGAAGGATAGGGCGCGCTTAAGCGGCCTGTAATAGCAGATTATCCCTAGCACGGCGGTGAAGCTTAGCTGAAAGCCAATCTCGAAAAGGGACATCGGGTTGATTAGCAAAACTATCACGGCGGCGAGCGCAAGCGAATTGAGCTTGTCGGTGCGCCTGAACAACAAAAAACCCAGGTAAAACGAGGCAGTCATAACTATTGCCCTTACCATACCGGGCGCGAAGCCTGTTATAAATGCGTATATTATCATTGCCGCCAGACTTATGCCGAAGGCGGCGTATCGGCCAAGCCTAGTCTTTTTGCATATAAAGCTTATAACCGCCGCGAGAAAGCCGACATGCAGGCCCGACACCGAAAAGATGTGCAGAAGCCCGCTTGTCATAAAGTATTCGTTTGTATTCTCGGTAAGAAGAGATTTATCCCCCAACACAAGCGAGAGCGCGATGCCCGCCTCTTCCTGCCCTAAGTTGGTTTCGTAGGCGAATTTTATTTTCTCCCGGATATTCTCAAAGATGCCGCTCTTCTTTTCGGCGGGGATAATGTTAACCCTGTCGGCGTACATTATGTGCTTTACGCCGTTTTTACGGTGGCTTACGGACACATAGTTGTATGGGTCCCAATCGAAGGTATACAGCTTGCCGAGGCAGGATACCCCCGTGCCCACAAAAAGCGTTTCTTTTGTGTATATGTAGGCGCCGCCCTTTGCCGTTGCTCCGTCTATTCTTATATCTTTTATGAGGTAAACATGGTAATCTTCAAAATCGCGCTCGACCCTCGACACCCGCCCCGTGATTACGGCGTTTTCGGTTTCGTAGGTGCCCGTCGCGTATATCGAGTATTGGGCGTCGTAGATAAAAAATCCTAACAAAAGGAAAAGCGCAACCGGAAGATAAAGGCGCTTTTTCAAAACGGCGAGGGCTATGCCGACGATAAGAAATAAGCCCAGCAGGGCATAGCATATAATTTTTGCGGTGCCGTTAAAATAAAGTGCCGCCGACAGGGCTATGCCGGCCATCATCGACACGGCAGCGAAAACGGGTATCCTGTAATTGAGGGCGCCTCCGAAAACGGTATTCTTTTGTTCGGCGTCGGGCGGCAAAGAGCCAAAGCTATAGCTTTCCACGAAGCCCCCTTATCAAATCCTTAGTGATTCTATTTAAATATACTTAATATATCGGCGCTTGTCAATATGGGGGAATCGGTATTGACATACAGGTATATTAGTGCTATATTCTAAGTACATATTAAATAAAAACATCAAATGTTTACGGCCTGCTATGTTTTCTTTGGGTGAGTATGCCAGACATCAAAAAAATACAAAAAATTCTTAAGAAAAACGGCTTCGGAAACATAACCGTATCCGAAATGCTTGGAGGGGTGCGCCTTACGGGAGAACTTTCGAGCTACGAGGATATCCTGGAGTGCGGAAGGCTCGCCGTAGACAAAAAAAATTCCCGCGGGGTTATAAACGACATCAAATTGACGGGCTTTACGCCCAAACCCATGAGGGTGCCGCCCGTAAACGATTTGGCGTACGACGGCAGGCGCCCCGATGTGTTAATAGTGGGCGGTGGCATAGTCGGCTCGGCGATAGCGAGAGAGCTTTCCAAATACGATATTTCTGTAATGCTTTGCGAAAAAGAGTACGACCTTGCGGTCGCGCAATCTTCCCGAAACGACGGGATGATACACGCTGGCATAGATCTCAAGCCAAACAGCATTAAAGTTAAATACAATATGCGGGGCAACAAGCTTTACAATACGCTCAGCAAAGAGCTGGATGTGCCCATAAGCAAGGTCGGGCAGTATGTTCTTTTTACAAGCCCCTGGCAGAAACTTGTTTATCCCTTCGTGGTCGCGAGGGCGCGAAAAAACGATATCCCCATAAGATATGTAAAGCAAAAAGAATTGGACGCCAAAGTCCCCGGGCTTAAATTCAGGCACGGGGGAATGTTTTTCGCCGGCGCGGGCATAGTCTGCCCGTATCTTATGACGGTTGCTTTGGCGGAATGCGCCGTAAAAAACGGCGCCGAAGTTTGCCTTAACACCGCCGTCCTGGATATTGAGCGGGAGGGCGACAGGATTGTATCCGTTACCACCAACCGGGGAAGGATTTACCCTAAAGTGGTGGTAAACGCCGCCGGTATTTTCTCCGATGTCATTGCCGAGAAAGCGGGGGACAGGCACTTTACCATTCACCCCCGCAAGGGCGTCGAGGCCATTCTTGACAAAAAAGCGGCGGGGATAACCGACTCTGTTCTCGGGCGGTTTGCCCTCAAGACATCTACGGGCAAGCAGCACACCAAGGGCGGCGGCATTGTACGCACCATAGACGGCAACATCCTTGTCGGCCCCAACGCCATCGAAACCCCCGAAAGAGAAGACGACTCGACCACCTGTGAAAGCCTTAACGAGGTTTTGCACAAGCAGCAGGGGCTTACGAGCGAGTTAAAAAGAAGCGATATAATTACATATTTCGCGGGGACGAGGGCGGCAACCTACGAAGAGGAATTTATAGTAGAAAAGAGCCCGTATGTAAAGAATTTTGTGCAGGCGGCGGGCATCCAGTCCCCGGGGATCACGGCGGCGCCCGCCATAGCCGAGGATATCACCGCTTTTTGCGTACAGATTCTGTCCGAAGGGCGCAAGGTAGAGCCCAAAAAGAATTTTGACCCATACCGCAAGGGCATTACAAGGGTAAAGGAGCTCCCGCCCGAAGAGCGTGACGCCCTTATAAAGAAAAACCCCGATTACGGCATTATAATCTGCCGCTGCGAGGAAGTGTCAAAGGGCGAAATCCTGGACGCCATCCGCGCGCCGATACCCGCCACAACGATAGACGCAATAAAGCGCAGGGTGCGCGCAGGCATGGGCAGATGCCAGGGCGGCTTCTGTTCGCCCATAATAACCAGGCTGATCGCCGAGGAATGCGGCAAAAGCCTTTTGGAAGTATGCAAGAAGGGGCCCGGAAGCGAGCTGAATGTAGCGTATACCAAAGAGGTGGACTATGGCGGACTATAAGGCAGTCGTTATAGGCGGGGGGCCCGCCGGGCTTGCGGCAGCGCTTGCCGCGGCAGATAAGGGCGCCGGGACCCTCATAATAGAAAGAGAAAACCGCCTTGGCGGCATACTCAAGCAATGCATTCACGACGGCTTCGGGGTTATACGCTTCGGCGAAAAGCTTTCGGGCTGCGAGTACGCCCAAAGATTCATAGATAAGGTAAAAGCGCACCCCGGCATAGAAGTAAGGCTGCTTACCTTTGTTATCGACATAAAAAAGAGCGATATCTTCACCATCACCGCCACTTCTTCGAGGGGTATAGAAACCATTACAGCCGAAAACCTCATCTTTGCCAACGGTTGCCGCGAGCGCACGGCAAGGCAGGTTAACATTCACGGCACCCGCCCCGCGGGCGTAATGACGGCGGGGGTTGCCCAAAACTATGTAAACCTTCAGGGCGTGCTTCCCGGCAAGCGCTGCGTGATACTCGGAAGCGGCGACATAGGGCTTATTATGGCAAGAAGGCTTACCCTCGAGGGCGCCAGGGTTTTGGGCGTGTACGAAGCAAAGAGCACCCCCAGCGGGCTTACCCGCAACATCGTGCAATGCTTGCACGACTTCGATATCCCCCTGCACCTTTCCAAAACAGTTAAAAGGGTGTTCGGGCATGGCAGGCTTGAGGCGGTTGAGGTTTGTTCTGTTAACGACAAAATGGAGTACATAGACGGTACCGAGGAGATAATACCCTGCGATACCCTCATCGTTTCGGTGGGGCTGATACCCGAAAACGAGCTTGCCGAAAGCCTGAATATCCCCTTAGACCCCCGCACGAGAGGGCCTTTTGTGGACCAGAATATGATGACATTGGAGGACGGCGTATACAGCGTGGGCAACTGCCTGCATGTGCACGACCTGGTCGACTATGTGTCCGAAACCGCCGAAACGGCGGGAAGGGCGGCTGCGGGAAGTAAAGCCCCCAGAGAACTTCTCGATATAGAGCAGGAGGGCTTTTTGTACCTTGTGCCGCAAAAGCTCGACCTTGATTCGCTTGCGCCCGAAACTGTCTTTTATTTCCGCACCGCTATGCCCCGAGAGGCGGCAACCCTCGATGTGACTGTGGACGGCGAGGTTGTATTCTCCAAAAAGTATCAAAACCTGAAGCCGCCGGAAATGGAGAGGGTGGAAGTGCCGCTTTCGCCAAAGAAAGGCCAAACAGTCAAGTTTTTTCTTTCGGGCAGGGAGGTGAAGTGATATGCGGCTTGTTTGCATCGTATGCCCCAACAGCTGCCTTCTCGAGGTCGAAAAGACGGATGCAGGCGTAAAAGTCACGGGAAACAAGTGCAAAAGGGGCATAACCTTTGCCATAGAGGAAGTCACAGCCCCCAAAAGAAGCCTTACCACCACGGTAAGGACGGTCTTTGAGGGCTTCCCCGTAGCTCCCGTCCGCACAAACGGCGAAATCCCCAAGGAAAAAATACCCGCTGTAATGGCGTACCTCAAAACGGTTGTTGCCGACAAAAGGTACAAGGCGGGAGATGTAATCTGCGGCAATGTTCTCGATACGGGTGTCGATATCATAATAACAATTGATATGGATCAGGAGGGATAAGATTATGAGCAAAACGGTACTGTCCCTGGATTGCGGGACCCAAAGCCTTAGAGCCATGCTCTTTGACGAAAAGGGCAACCTTCTTAGCAAGGTTAAGGAGTGCTTCGAGCCCTACTTTTCGCCAGAGGAAGGCTATTGCGAGCAGCGTCCCGAGCTGTATTGGGAAAAGCTTTGCGCGGCTACAAACAAGCTAAAAGAGCAATGCGCGGATATCTGGGACACCATAATAGGCGTTACGGTTACCACAATGCGCGATGTCGGCATCTGCGTAGACAAGGATATCAAACCTCTGCGCCCCTGCATATTGTGGATGGACCGCCGCAAGGCAAAGTGCGAAAAAAAGCTCCCCTTCAAGTCGAGGCTGCTTTTCAAAATAAGCGGCATGGACGATGTCATAAAGAAAAACAGGGTGGACTGCAAGAGCAACTGGATAAAGGAAAACGAGCCCGAGATATGGCAAAAGACGGAAAAGTTTCTGCAGTTATCCACCTATCTTATTTATAAGTTAAGCGGCAATGTAAAAGACAGCGTTGCCTCTATGATAGGGCATATACCTTTCAATTACAAGGCAAAAAAGTGGATGCCCAAAAACCACTTCCAATATCCCGTGTTCGATATCGAGCCCGAAAAGCTATTCGACATAGTCGAGCCGGGCACGGAGCTTGGTAAAATCTCCGCCGAGGCATCCCGCGAGTCGGGCATAAAAGAGGGGCTTCCCCTAATCGCTTCGGGGTCGGACAAGGGCTGCGAAACCCTGGGCGTAGGCGCTATAAGCCCCGAAACGGCAAGCATCAGCTTCGGCACGGGGGCTACCATACAGATAACGACGCCAAAGTATGTCGAGCCCATAACCTTCCTGCCCGCCTATCCCGCCGTGTATCCGGGAAGATACAACCCCGAGATAATGGTGCCCAGAGGGTATTGGATGCTCACATGGTTTATAAAAGAGTTCCTGGGCAAAGACCCCTGCGCCTGCTACGAGAAAACGCTTGATAAACAGCTGGATACCGTGCCGCCCTGCTGCGAGGGCCTCTTTGTAGTGCCTTTGTGGGGCGCCGCCCTCAACCGCCCCGAAGGCAAGGGCGCCATGGTAGGCTTTTCCGAAAGCCATACCGCCATACATGTTTACAGGGCGATAATAGAGGGCATAAACTTCGAGCTTTATAAAGGCATGCTTTCGCTCGAGAAAAAATCGGGCACAAAGATACAAAAAATAATGGTGTCCGGAGGCGGTTCGCAAAGCGACGAGGTCTGCCAGATGACTGCCAACCTTTTCGGGCGTCCCGTCGTAAGGGTGCAAACCTACGAAACCAGCGGCCTCGGCGCGGCGATGTGCGCCTTCGCCGGGCTGGGGGTCTATAAGGACTGCGACGAGGCCATGAAGAATATGGTGCGGGAGACGGATAAATTTATCCCCGACCCCAAGGCACATAAGATATACAGCGACTTTTACAATAAGGTTTACAAAAAGTCTTACAAGAGGCTTCAGCCCACATTATTTTCGATAAAAAAGTATCAACAAGGAGGATAATATCATGTCTAAACCGTACAAAGGGTTTCGCCCTCCGTGGCAGGAAACAAGGGCGCCCGACGGAAGCTACCGCAGCATTCTGAAGTGGGGAGACCCCGATTATTTCAAAGTCCCCAAAGAAAAGCTGTATAAATTGCTTAAGAAAAAGTTCAATATGACCGACGACGATTTCCGCGCCCCCAAGGAGATGGGCTATGAGCCCGTCGAGTTCGATGCGCCCATAAAGCTTACCGAGGCGCAAATCGCAAAATTTAGGGAAATTGTCGGCGCCGAGAATGTAAAAACCGACGCCTATTCCCGCCTTTCGGTGGCATACGGTAAGACCATGTATGACCTTATGAGGCTTCGCAAACACATAGTCGAGAACATCCCCGACGCCGTGCTTTACCCCTCCGACGCCTCCGAGATAGAGCAAATAGTCGAGTTCTGCAACAAGGAGCTCATACCTGTTTATGTGTACGGCGGCGGCTCTTCGGTTACCCGCGGCGTCGAGTGCATGAAGGGCGGCATTTCGCTGGATATGCGCCCCAACTTCAATAAGGTTATAAAATTCAACGAAATCAACCAGACAATCACCGTGCAGGCGGGCATGAGCGGGCCGCAGCTTGAGAAAATCCTTAACGAGGCGCCCGAAAGATTCGGCGCCAAGAGGCGCTACACCTGCGGGCACTTCCCCCAATCCTTCGAGTACAGCTCGGTGGGCGGCTGGACGGTCACCCGCGGCGCGGGCCAAAACAGCACCTACTACGGCAAGATAGAGCACATCGTGCTCGGGCAGGAGTATGTAACCCCCATTGGCAAAATCGTCACCGACGACTACCCCGCCAAGGCGACAGGCCCCGACATCAACCAGATAATGATGGGCAGCGAGGGCGCTTACGGCATACTCACCCATGTCACGCTAAGGATTTTCCGCTATATGCCCCAAAACCACTTCAGGTTCTCCTATATGTTCCACAACTGGGAGGACGCGCAGGCGGCGGCAAGGGAAATAATGCAGGGCGAGTTCGGTATGCCCTCGGTATTCCGCCTCTCCGACCCCGAAGAAACGGATATAATGATGCAGCAGTACGGTGTCGACGAAATACCCGTCCTGGGCAAGCTGCTTATGATGCGCGGTTATAAGCCCATGGAAAGGTGCCTGCTGCTCGGGTTTACCGACGGCGAAAGGGGCTTCTGCCGCAACCTTGTAAAGAATTTGAGAAAGGTTTGCCGCAAGTATAACGCCATGAACCTCACGGGCGTTGTCACCAAGCTGTGGGAGCATGGGCGTTTTACAGACCCGTATCTCAGAGACTCCATGCAGGACTTCGGAATAATGACCGACACACTGGAGTGCTCGGTAAACTGGGACAATATGCCCCATGTGCATAAGACGGTGCGCGAGTTCTGCAAATCCCGCCCCAACACCGTATGCATGACGCACATGTCCCACTGCTACCCCCAGGGCGCCAACCTTTACTTCATTTTTATCGCCCGCATGAGCGATATAGACGACTTTGTTAGCTATCACAGGGGCATACTCGACCATATCCAGAAGTCGGGCGCCGCCATGAGCCACCACCACGGCATAGGCAAGATGTTCGGCCCCTGGCTGGAAGGCCAGATCGGCTCCAACCAGATGGAGATCTTCAAAACGCTCAAGCGCCACTTCGACCCCAACAACATCATGAACCCGGGCGGCACTTTGGGCCTCGACCTCGAGGAATACGAGAAGCGCTTCATCCGCCCCAAATGGTAAAATAGCGCAATAATGTCTAAACAAAAAGAAGCCGGAAAATTTTCTGGCTTCTTTTTTTATTACCGAATATATTAATATATGGCTTCCGAAATTTATTATGACAGGCGGGCGGCGTACGAGTACGCGAGAAGATGGGCGTACGGCAGAAACCCCGCTTACCTTAACTTTGACGGCATGGGGGGAGATTGCACCAATTTTGCCTCTCAATGCATATTCGCGGGCTGTAAGGTTATGAACTATACCCCCGTTTTCGGGTGGTATTATATTAATTCGAGTAACCGCACCCCTTCATGGGCCGGGGTGCAATACCTTTATAATTTCCTTATAAACAATAAAGGGGCGGGGCCTTACGGAAGGCTTGCCGCAAAAGAGGAGCTTGAAGCCGGGGATATAATTCAGCTAGGAAACGAAAATGGGGTGTTCTACCATACCCCCGTTGTGGTGGACAACATCAACGGCGAAATTTTTGTTGCCGCCCATACCTACGATGCCTTTTATAAGCCGCTTTCGGAATATGATTACGCCGCTATCCGATATATAAAAATAGGGGCAAGGAAGTAAACTTACCCGCCCCGAATATTTAATCTTTATTGATAGTTTATTTCTCCATCCCCGCTATATTTATCTTAAATACATTCTTATTATACTCTATCAGCCCGTCGGCTTGCATTTTGGACAGCTCGTTGGAGAGGGCGCTTCTCTCCACCGAAAGGTAGTCGGCAAGCTGCTGGCGGTTGAAGGGTATTTCTATCGTAAGCTTACCTTGCCTGAGCGCCTCGTTGGAAAAGTATGCTATAAGCTTTGCCCTTATAGTTTTGGGCGTAATGTATTGCATTTTATTGTTCAGCGCGACATTCTTTCGGGCTAAGCTTTGGGTGAGGTTTTCTATAAGCCTGTTATGGTAGGAACACCTGCTGGCGCAAAGGTACAGCACCTTGTTTACATTAAAAAAGATAACCTCGGTTTTTTCGTTGGCTACCGCGTCCATAGTAAGAGGCTCGGATTTTAAGCAGGCAAAAGACTCGGCAAACATCTCGCCGGGCTCGACGAGGTCTATTATGCTGTTGTTTCCCCACGCGTCGCAGCGCTCTATATTAACCGAGCCGCTTAGCACGATCCCCAAAGAGGTTACAAAATCGCCGTAGCGGTAGATTATCTCGCCCCTTTCGTACTTTTTAAGGCGGGGAGAGAGGCAGGCTTGCATTGTGTCTACTTCCTCGGGGGTCAGCCCCCGGAACAGCGGAGTTCTGGATAAAAATCCGTTAAGTTTCATAATTTCTTTCTATTTTGTTGGCACAACAACGGAATTATGGTTTTCATTATAGTACAATGTATGCGTAAAGTCAAACAAAGAGGTGATAAAAATGATCAGAAAAGTTATCAAAATAGATGAAGATAAATGCAACGGCTGCGGGCTTTGCGTAAACGCCTGCCACGAAGGAGCGATAGGGCTTGTCGACGGAAAGGCCAAGCTTTTAAGGGACGACTACTGCGACGGCCTGGGCAATTGCCTTCCCGTATGCCCCACGGGAGCCATCAGCTTTGAGGAAAGGGAGGCCGCCGAATTCAACGAGGAGGCTGTAAAGGCAAACCTCGCCAAGAAAGAGGAGCAGCCCAAAGCGCCGCTGCCCTGCGGCTGCCCGGGCACCAACCTCAAAAGGTTCGAAAGAAAGGAAGAAGAGCCCGCCCCCAACACCCAGGGCGCGCCCGTAACAAGCCGCCTTCGCCAATGGCCCGTCCAGATCAAGCTTGTGCCCGTCAACGCCCCGTACTTCAACGGCGCCCACCTGCTTATAGCGGCAGACTGCGCGGCATACGCCTACGGCAACTTCCACAACGATTTCATCAAGAACAGGATCACGATAATAGGCTGCCCCAAGCTGGACGCGGGAGACTACACCGCAAAGCTTACGGAAATAATAAAGCATAACGACATAAAGAGCGTAACAGTTGTACGCATGGAAGTGCCCTGCTGCGGCGGCATAGAGTTCGCCGCCAAAAACGCTCTTATAAACAGCGGCAAGTTTATCCCCTGGCAGGTAGTGACGATAACCACCGACGGAAAAATACTCGAAGAATAATTAAAAAGGGAGGCAAAATTTATGAAAGCATTTGTAGACAAGATCGGCTGCATAGGATGCGAGCTGTGCGCGAACATCTGCCCCGAAGTATTCAGAATGGGCGACGACGGGCTCGCCGAGGCATACGCCGAGGTTACGCCCGCCAACGAGGATACCGCAAAAGAGGCAAGGGATTCCTGCCCGGTATCGGTAATAAGCATAGAGGAGTAAACAGCTATGAAACTGATAAAGAATATACCACACGAAACACCGCTCAGCATAAAGGACGAGGTTAGCTACCTGCCCGGGCAGATAGTAAGCAAGACGCTTTCGCAGAACGCCCACCACAGCCTGACCCTGTTCGCTTTCGACAAGGACGAGGAGATAGCCACCCACGAGTCCTCGGGCGACGCCATGATAGTGGCTTTAGACGGCGAGGGCAGGATAACCATAGGCGGCAAAGAGCACATAGTAAAGGAGGGCGAATGCATAATAATGCCCGCTAAGGTGCCCCACGCCGTTTACGCAAAAGAGAAGTTCAAAATGCTTCTCATAGTGATGTTTTCCTGACGAAAATACAGATTTATAATAAACCCATTAAACACTAAGGAGGTAAATATGGGACAAATGTTTTGTTTTCAGTGCGAGCAAACCGCCTTTTCTAAAGGCTGTACGGGAATGGCGGGGGTATGCGGCAAAAAAGCCGAAACCGCCCACTTTCAGGACAGGGTTCTAGGCTCGCTTATCGCTTTGGCTAAGACGATTGAAGCAAAGGATGTCGGGCGCGGCACAAAGAAGCTATTCCTGGAGGGGTTGTTTACAACAATCACCAATGTGAACTTCGACAACGATTTTATTAACGCCCTTACCGCGCGCATCCACGCCGAAACAAAGAGGCTGGGCGGCAACCCCGACGATGTTTTCGATATGTCAAAAATCTGGACGGCCGACGAGGATATCCGCTCGCTTAAAGCCCTTATCCTCTTCGGGCTTAAGGGCATGGCGGCGTACGCCTACCACGCTCTGGTGACAGGCTACGAGAGCGACGCCGTCTATAACCACTTTATTGACGCTCTTATAGCGCTTGAAAAAGAGGATACAATGGATAAGCTCCTGCCAATCGTGCTAAAGACGGGCGAGGTAAACCTGAAATGCATGGAGCTGCTTGATAAAGCCAATACCGACACTTTCGGTACCCCGACTCCGACTACGGTACCCCTTAAAGTAGAAAAAGGGCCATTTATCGTAATCTCGGGGCACGACCTGTGGGACCTTAAGCTTCTTCTGGAGCAGACAAAGGATAAAGGGATAAACATATATACCCACGGCGAGATGCTTCCCGCCCACGGCTATCCCGAGCTTAAGAAGTACCCCCATCTTAAGGGCAATTTCGGCACGGCGTGGCAGAATCAGCAAAAGGAATTTGCCGATATCCCCGCGCCCATACTGTTTACCACAAACTGCCTGATGCCCCCAAGGCCTTCTTATGCCGACAGGGTGTTTACAACCGAGGTGGTATCCTTCCCCGGGCTTGTACATATCGGCGAGGACAAGGATTTTACCCCTGTAATAAACAAGGCGCTGGAGCTTAAAGGCTACCCCGAGGATACCGAATTTACGGGCATCAACGGAGGCAAGCAGGTAGTAACGGGCTTCGGGCACGGCACAGTGCTTTCGGTTGCCGACAAAGTGATAGATGCAGTAAAGAGCGGGGCCATAAAGCATATCTTCCTTGTGGGCGGCTGCGACGGGGCAAAGCCCGGGCGCAACTACTATACGCAATTTGTCCAAAGCACTCCCGCCGATACCGTCATTCTCACCCTTGCCTGCGGCAAGTACCGCTTCAACGACCTCGATCTGGGCACGATAGGAGGGCTTCCCCGCGTAATGGATATGGGGCAATGCAACGACTCTTACAGTGCCATAAAGGTAGCCATAGCCCTTGCCGGCGCTTTTGGGTGCGGCGTAAACGATTTGCCCCTTTCCCTTGTGCTTAGCTGGTACGAGCAAAAGGCGGTATGCGTGCTGCTAACCCTGCTGTATCTCGGCATAAAGAACATCAGGCTGGGCCCGACGATGCCGGCGTTTGTATCCCCCAATGTGGCAAAGTTCCTTTCGGACACCTTCAATCTTATGCCAATTACAACGCCCGAAGAAGACTTAAAGGCAATCTTAGGCTAATAATCTGCCCTTCATCATACAAAGCTAATGCCGCCGGATTTGGCGGCATTAGCTATTTTATCATAGATTTTCCTTAACGGTTATTTGCGGCGGAAGCCTGCCTTTTTTCTTTTTGACGCTGCCACCACGATTAAAATGGAGAAAAAGAGTTAAATTGTACAAAAAAATAAACAGCTCTACATAATTTTATCCCTTATGGATAACTTTATAGTACCATAAATTGTTCCAAATTTTTGCAGCATTTTTATTATTTACCAAAAATTACCATATAAGCCGCCCTCGGGAGGCGGCTCTTTGGTAACAATATATAAGGTATTAATAATTAACTATAAATTATTTTATTATGCCATATAAGGGTTATCCCTTCTGTAAGAGGCTTTCTTTGCCTTCTTGGCGTTAATGGCGGCGATAGAGCCAATCAGTACGCAGGCTCCGCCGACCGAAGCCAAAGCTATCGTAAGCGCGTTCGAGCTTGCCTCTTTGCGCGGCGGATGTACGATTACAGCCGTAGCGTTTTTCTCGTTCTCGATAACAATGTTGTAGTTGGGATCCTCGACGCCGCTGTACAGCACGACTGTGTTGTCGCCGTCATACATCGTTTGCAGGCGGGCGGAGGGCATACCCTTCAGGCAATCCGGGGTATCGCCTTCGGCAAAGCCCTCGAAGTCAAGCTCGAATTGCGGCTTGTTGTCGACGAAAGCAACCGACTTGACATGCACTTTGAGGTCGCGCTTGGCTATCGTGTAAGTGATGCGCGAGGTGCCCACGATCTTATAGTTGGGGTTGTCGATGTAGACGGTCGCGGTATAGGTGCCGGCGTTTACGGGTACCAAGCCGTTGTAGTCTAGCCTCGGGAGGACTGTGTCGCCCTCAAGCACGCCCTGGAAGGCAACTTCTACGGGATGCGCTTGCCCGTCGTACACAAGACCGCGGTAGCCCGAGAAGGTTACCGATATCGCCTTGGGCTCTACTTTAAGGGTGACGGTATTTTGCTCGGCCGATACCGGGAAGAAGTTCTGGTTGCCGTCAAATCCGACTTTTATGGTGTGCTCGCCAACAGGTGCCCTGCCGTTTACAAGCTCGAAGGGGTACTGGATCGGGAGCACTTCCTCAAACCCGCCGGGGCCCTTTGCTACTGCGGTAAGCGGCTTGAAGTTGCCGTATACCTGGTTGAAGGAGCCGGTTATCGTTATCGTGGGCGAAACCCTGCGAATGGTAAGTGTAGCGGTCGCGGTTATTACGGCGTACTCGTCGGAGGTCGTCGTTACCCTTACCGTGTAGGTGCCGGCGTTGGTGGGAGGCGTTTCGAGATTGTTGTAGTCTATGCCGCTGTATACCACTTTGTAATCGTAGATGGGCACATTGTCTACCTTAACCGAAGGCACGAGGCTCTTGGGCTTGCCGTCGTAATCGAAGGTGGCGCTGTCTATCCTTATTACGGGCAGCGGCTTGATTATGGCGTCTATGGCAAGAGTGGTATTTACGAGGTGGTAATTCGGATTGTCTATCTCGAGGCCGTACAGCCTTGCCTTTGTGGTGCCGGGGGCGCCGCTGTCAAGAATGGCGGTGTAGCCGGGCAACAGGCTTACGGTGTCGTCGTTAAACAGGCCTACGAAGTAGTAGTGTTCGCCTTGGATAAGCTCGCCGACTTCCCTGCTTTGCATGCTGTCTACCGAGCGCACATAGGGGTTGCCCGCGCGTATCTCGATGGGGGCGGGGGTCACCTCTACGGTGCCGGTCGCCGAGAGATCGAGGCGGTAGTTGCCGTATTCGGCCCTGCCGTACAGGGTCACGGGATACAAACCGACATCGGAGAAGGGGTAAAGCGAGCCGTAATTTACGCTTACGCCCTCTATGCCGATGCTTTCGGCGTTATCGCCGTTTACGAAGCCCGAGTAGATAAACTCGAATCCGGGAAGCTCGCTGCCGTACACCATCTGGGCGTAGGGCGTCTTGAAGGAGACGGTTATCGGGCGCGGCAGTATCTGGCAGCCCTCGATTGTGCTTTCGCCGGGAATCTCGAAGTTGATCATCGAGGCGCTGTTAATCTTATACACAAGGGTTATCGTAAGGTTGCTGCCCGCGTCTTTCTTGTTGAAGGTAGCGGTTACGCCGAAGCCCGTTTTCTTTAGGAGTTCGGGCAGGTTGGCAATTACCGTAGCCCTTATGGTGCCGTCATAAATCTTGGTGGTTTGCACATTGAATATTTCGGTGAGGTCGAAGGCGTCGGCAATGGCGAGCTTTCTTATAATCAGCCTGGCGGGGCCGGTCATTCTCGCCTCGTAGTTGTTGTTTCCGAGGTCGAGCGTTAATGCATAGCCTGCCGTGCGCACATCCTCGCCCTTTTCGCGCACTACCGTGAAGTTGGGGAAGAGCTCTTCTTTGGTGTAAGCCTTATCCCATTCGGCGAGGTTTTCGGTGTCTACATCGTAGGTGTATACCGGGTCGGGATGGCTGTAAACCTTCTCGAACTCGCCCATATATACATTGATTGGCCTTCTGGTTATCGTGAACCAATCCTGCGCGTTAAAGGAGGATACATTGAAGTTTTGCGCAAGCGAGGGATCCTCGATATAGGCGCCGTTTTCGTACCTGAAGTAGGACACCGTGGTCGCTGCCGTGTCTATGGCGTATACACCCACATTCTCGCCCTCCACGCGTTTGAAGTCAAACACCAGTCTTATGTTGTAGTAAGCGGTGTTAAGCGCCTGTGGCAGTTCGGGCGGGTCGGGTTCGCCGTAAACCTTCTGGCGCTTGATAGGTATGATGCTTACCGAGCGCCTGGTTATATTGAAGGTACCCGAATCGGGCGCGAGCGAGAAGATGTAGTTATTCTGCTCTTCTATGCCTATGTAGGGGTAGGATCCCACGGACTCGTAATCCAACACATTATCGGAAGACTTGTCGCGGATAAGCACTACATTGATGAAGCCGTCAGCAGTGCCCGAGTTGACCCTCTGCGTGAAGTGAGTGGCGATGTTGTCCTCGGCGCCGAACAGCTTGCTTCTGTCTTCGGCCTTTACCACGAGTTCCCTGCGTGCGACCGAGAAGGAGAGCTCGCTTTCGCCGGACATTATGTAGTTAATGCTGGAGAGCGCCACGCTTACGCTGTAAGTACCGGCGTTCCTTATCGCGTCAACCTCCTCGGGCTCGCCTATATAAGGTATATATTGATATCTGGAGATGAGTATCGACACATTATCCCTTATGCCTGCGTCGTTAGTGCAGATATCGGCCTCGTTCGCGAAGCGGGCGATAATTTGCTTGGGTATGCCGTCGTATACCAAATCTTCATAGCCTTCGAAGGCTATCGATACGGGCTTGGGCTCTATCTTTACGGCCGTGTCTATCTGCTGGAAGGCGTAGTTCGGGAAGCGTGTGCGGTCTAAGGTTATCCTTACGGGATAAGTCCTGTTGTCCGAAAGCACATTAAGCGGCCTGCCGCTTAAATAATCCACCGTGAAGACGGGCACGGTATTGTTGTCTATATCCCTTTGCACGATGCCTACGGGCGAAACTACTATCTCACGGGTCTTGCCGTTGTATACGAAGCGTATGAGGTTTTCGTCCGCGTAGTAGTCGCCTATAAGGGCGGTGACGGGCTTGGGAGTGATATCGAAGTTCACGGTAATCGAGCCGGTGTAGTTGCCCATACCGGTAATCGTTATGCTTCCTTCGTTTGTGCCGCTCACCGAGCAGTCTATGTTGGTGCCGTATGTATAGGCAAAATCTGTGCCCTTGACAAGGCCTGCTTCTCTGTCTATATCGGTGATGGCGGGCTCGGGTGTATGCCTGTAGCCGTTGTATTCGACAGGGGCGATTTGCGCCACCTGTACCGCCGTAAGGGTTATGGTTTTCGGGCGTATGTCGAAGGACACCTGTACGGTACCCGAGTAGTTGCCGCGGCCTATGATGTATATCGTGCCTTCTATCAGGCTGCCGCTAAGCACATTGGTGTTCTCGCCGTAGCCGTACTCGAAGTCGAAGTTCTCTATAAGGCCTGCCGCTCTCGCGATGTCGGTTACCGCGGGCTTGGGCGTAAGCTGTCTGCCGGTATAGGTTTGCGCGGGCACAGCTTCTACGGTTGCCGTGGGATTGGCGCCCGAGATGGCAAGCGGCTTGGGCAGAATGTCGTAGCGGGCTTCCTTGGTGCCGGTGTAGTTGCCGATACCCGTGATAATCACGAAGCCCTCATCGTTGCGGCCGTCTATGGCGTTTATATTGTCGGAGCCCGAGCCGTAGCTGTACACGAAGTCCTCATTCTGTATGAGGTCTACGCCTATATGCAGGTCGGTGACCGCCGGCGTCCTGCGGATTACCGAGCCTGTATACACAACGGGATCCATCGCCGCTATCATGACTTCGCCGATATCCTTTGGCTTGATGGTGTAGTTAAACCAGGTTATCTCGGGTAGCTTGTAGTTGGGATTGTCAAGCGCGGTTACTGTAATGGTATAATTGCCGGCAGCTGTGTTGGTGTCGCCCGTAACCGTAAGATTTACGACATCGATATCAACCGACAGCACATTTGTTACAAGGTTATAAGCGCTGGCGGTAACGGTTTGCGGCTGCCCGTTAAAGGTAAGGTCATAATTGGAATAAAGGATTTCTATGGTTCTCTGGTCTACCGTAAAGGTTATTGTGTTGGACCCGGTGTAGTTGCCTATGCCGTGTATGGCGATGCTCGCCACCCCGGCAAACAGATGGTTGGAATAGTCGCCGTACCGGAAATCTGTGCCTTCCACAAGCGATTGTATGCTGTCGGCAACCCACGGCTTGTGATATTGATATTGACCGTCGTAGGTTACATGCAGGTCTTCCCAAGTGAGGTCGGAAGCGGTGTCGAGGATCTTGGGTGAGATTGTAACCGTAAGCCCTTCGGGCTGGGTAAGTATGTAGTTAACCGCGCGTTCGCCGCTAAGCTGAATGTTGGTGCCGGTAACGGTATAGTATCCGACATCCTTGCTGGGGATGTTGCCAGTGCCATGCACTATGCCGATCTGGTCGCTATATACGAGGCCTACCAGGCTTCCGCCCGCGAGCTGGACTATCGTTGTGCCGTCATAATACCTGTCTACCGCGTACGAGCCTACAATCGTAATCTGCTTTTGCAGTACGGTAAGCGTGAGTGTGGTATCTTCGGGATAGTAGTAGTATTCGTCCAGGGTGGGCTTGAACCTTACGGTGTATATGCCCGAGTCGGCACATATAGGTTGGTTATTGATGGCGGAAACAAATTCCCAAACGCCAAGCACATCGACATCGGTGTAGAAGGCGTTGCGCGCCGTGCCCGTGATTGTGGCGTTCGAGAGCGATTGCCCGTAGGTAAGCACTATGTCATTGGGATTGATGGCCACGCCAACCTTTCTTATCTCGAAGGTTACAACGATGGTGCCTTTATAGTTGTTTATACCGTTTATGGTAACAAGCGCCGCGTCGGTAACGCTGTAGTTGTTGCTGTAAGAGTAGGCGATTTCGGCGTCTTTAATAAGCGCGAGGCCGAAGGCCGTATCCCATACCTCGGGTGTGGGCTCGATATTCCTGTCGGCAAAGTATTGGAAGGGTATTTCGGCTACCGTAACATTGCCCTCTATCGCCTTCTTTTCTATCGTGCCCTGAATCTGGGGCTGTATGAATTCGTAATTGTCTCTTCTCGGGCCGGTTACCACGATGTTAACCGAAAGTTGATGCGTGCCGGCATCGGCAGTGGGAGCATGGGCAACGCCGAGGTTTACCGTCAGCGAATCCGAATACTGGACGCCTACCAATGTGCCGCCCGTAAGCTGCATTTCGGTCGAGCGGTCGTAAATCTTGGTTACGGCGGTTACATTTTGTATGGTAAGCTGCCGCTTGTTGATGGTAACCGTAATGGTCTTGTTTTCCGGCTGGATATAGTTATGAGTGTCGGCAATGGTATACTTCACCGTATAAGTTCCGCTGTCCGAGCAAAGCGGGTCGTTGTTAATGCTGCCGACGAAGCTCCAGCTGCCCGCAACATTTACGGATTCGAAGGAGGCGTTAACGGCCGTGCCGGTGATTCTGGCGTTGTCCAGCCTGTCGCCGTAGGTAAGAACAATATTGTTAGTCGTAAGTTTTACGCTTGCCTGTACTATACTGAAAGACAGCGTCCTGGTGCCCGTGTAATTGCTTACGCCCTGAATCGTGATTTGCGAGCTGCCGACATTTACATTGGTGCCGGTGTCGTAGCTGAAGGTTATTTCGGTGCCCTTGGTAAGGGTTGTACCGCCGGTGCCCCGCGTGGTGTGCCTTACTGTGGGCTCGGGGGTATAAGCAGCCGCTTTATATACGAACGGCCCGACCCCGGATACGGTTACATCGGTGTCGTTGATGTTCTTGGGATGAATGGTAAACTTAGCGCCCACATATGTAATCTCGTAGTTGGGGTTGCCGAGGCTGCCGAGGTTTATGTTGTATTGGCCGGCATTTTCTCCGGCGTCCCTTGTAAGGCGGCGCCCGCTATCTTCGATAGTATCGGTGCCTACAAGATTTCCGGAAGTAATAGTGTATGTAAACCTGTCGGGATCGCTTTGGGCGTATACCTTAGACATTGCTTGCGCGGTTACGGTTATAGGCCTTTGGTTAACTTTAATGTTAATCTGCTTTGATTCGACGGTGGTGCTACCGTTTTTAACAGTTACGGAGTAAGTGTAATTGCCCGCGTTTATGGGTGTCCCGCTGTAGGATTCGGTTACCGTAAACCCGTACCTTGATTGTAAGGTTGCCGCGTTAAATGTCGTGCCAACGCCGTCAAAGGGGCGGTGGAACATGGGCGATGTAGTATGCGAGGTTCCGTCGTATGTCCTTTCGTAGTCGCCGTTTGCTATGCAAACAGAGGTGTTGATAACTATATCGTAGGTGGATTCTATGTTATTGCTGTCTTTGGCAGTAACCGTGAATGTGGTTTTGCTGTTATAGGGTATGGTAAACAGTGCCTCGTATGTTGTGGAGGTGTAGCTTTGCGAATCGTTGTACTGATAGTCGGTATAGGTGCCCGGATTGGCGGGATTATATATTTTAGCGGTACCGCTAACGGTTACGCTGCCGAGGCCGAAGCCGTCAAACAGCTTTATTGTGGCGTAGTATTTGGAGGAGTTGTCGCTGCTTACAACCACTTCGGGGCCGCTGTTGTTGGCGATGGTAAATTTGGTATAAGTTACTGTACCTCTTTTGTTGTACTTTACGACATAATACCCTTCGCGGTCTATAAGAACGCCTTTGTTGTTTACGGACTTAAAGGTTACGCCGCTGTAGTTTGCGGCATCGTATTGGGCTTTGGTAAGCTGCGCGACCGCGAAATCCGTATAATTCGTGAAGGCATTTATCTTGACTCTCGTGGTATTAAACACCAGTCCGTCGGTGGGGTCTGTATTCGGGACGGGAGTCGATATAGTCGCCCTGATGTAGTTGGTGGGAAGGCCTACAATATTGGCTGCCGGCGTCAGCCTTTTTAAGCCGTCGTTTGCGTCACTGGCAACATGATACCCATCACCTATGGAGGGAGGGCTGGTTATGGGCTTACCGTTGCCATCATATTCGATGGGCCTTCCGTACCAGTTTTCGTCGTATCTGGAGGCATAGCCGATGGCGAACAGCTCGTTGTTGGTGGAGAGAAACACATTCATTCCTCCGTTAGAAGCCGAGCTGGCGGTATAACCGGTATCCTGGAATGTGCCGTTGGCAGATTTGCCCGGATAGTAAACATTTACGCCGAACCCTGTTACAAAAAGCCTGTTATCCGACGCTCTGATGGCAAGGGTATCTTTGCCGCCGCACGCAACGGCTTTATATCCTGAATAGGAACTATAGCCCTCTTTGGCGTCGGTGTCCCCGTTGCCCGTATGCCCGTCGCCAAGTTTGCCGCCTCTTCTGTCTCCCCAAAGATAAATAGTGGTATCGTTATCGTTTACATATCTGACCGCGCCGCTGTGAAGCTCGCCTGCCGAAATGTCGGTGAAAGTGGTGCCGCTGAACACATGGGTGGGCGTCGTCCTTTTGAGGTTTATATCCGTGCTGCCGCCAAGCTGCCTGTTAGTGTTGCCGCCCCAGGTAAACAGCCTTCCGTCGGTTGCCAGGGCCATCGAGTGGACGGAACCCGCCGAAATGGCCTTAAAACCGACGCCGCTTACGGTTATTTTAACCGGCACGGCGCTTCTGTTAAGGTTGCCCGTACCGAGCTGCCCGTAGGTGTTGTCTCCCCAGGTGTAAATATTGTTAAGGTTTGTAAGAAGCATCGAATGGTATTCGCCCGCTTCGACATCGATGGGGTATTCGTTTGCCGCGAAATTAAATCTGGAGGTTATGTCCTGAGGTACGCCTTGCGGGGTTGAGGAGGTGCTGTCGTTGCCCAGAGCGCCGGCGTCCTGCCTGCCCCAGGTATAAACTTTATAATCGGCTGCCGAGGTGGGGTTTGTCTTTGTGGGATCATGGCCGATAGCAATGCTGTGGTAGCCGCCCGCGGCGACCTTTGTTACCTTGATATGGTTGAGAGCCATTACAGGCTGCAAATATGTATAATAGTTTGAAGTCGAAAAATAGTTTGAAGCGGTGGAATTATGCGCGCCTTCGAGACCGAGCTGTTTGTATTCGTTGGACCCGCGGGCATAGACAAAGCCTTCTTTGTCTACCACGAGTATATGGAACTTGCCCGAATCGTAATCAAGAATGTCCCAATAATGATTATTGCCGGAGATGCCAAGGCCTACCTGAATGCCATCGTTAAAAGAAAGGTAAGTCGAACCCTGCAGTCCGGGCACGATGGGCTTCTGAGGCTCGTTAACGGAAGGGTCGTTGCCTGTATCGGACGGCTCGGGAATTCTTAAGAACTTCAAGCTTATGTAATTCAGGCTGACCAGGGCAAGAACACACAGCAGTACGCATGCTATAATGCAAATTACCAGTTTTCTTGCCAGACTCTTTTTGTAAGTGTTCATAAAACCACCAAATAGGCTGTCGAATTGAATTTAATAATAATTATAGCTATACTATTAGCCTACTATTGTGTATATTAAGAATAAGGCGCAAAGTGCCAAAAGTCAATAGCACTTGTGCCTTTTTCACCTAAATATCACTTATATTTGCTTTAATTTAACTGTTCAGTTCGGAAACACTGTAGGTAATATTCATGTTTTCGTCGGCGTTTACCTTGTCTATATACGCTGTTATTTCGGCAACAGACACCGCATAGCCTATGCCCGAAAACTGAGCTTCCTCGGTTATTTTGAAGCTCATAAGCCCGATGACTTCGGCGTAAACATTAAAGACGGGAGCGCCCGAATTACCTTTTATCGCAAGCGCGTCAAGCTGAACCATTTTCTTGTAATTGTAATCATAGGTACCCAAAACCGTACCTTTGGATATCGTAATTCCAAGCCCGAGGGCGTTACCCATCAGCACGATTTCTTCGCCCGGGGTAACGGCGTCGTGGTGCCCGAACACGACATGGCCAAGCCCCGAGGGCATATCGCGGAATTTAAGGATGGCCAAATCGAGATTTATATTGAAGCTTATAACATCCATTTCGTAAAGGACGATGCTTCCGTACACCTTTGTCTTTACCAAAGGGTAGACGGTGTACTCGATAATGGTGGTCGGGTTGTCGAGGCTGCCTCCCAGCTTTTCTGTAGAGTACATAACATTGTGGGCGTTTGTTATTACATAGCCTTGGTCGTTGAGGATGACGCCCGTCGATCTGGCCGCAAGGCCTGTAGCTTCGTTGCCGCAGTGTATCTCCACAACCGATTTTTTGGCTTTCGAATTGACATAAAGGCCCAGCGAGAAGTAATCCTCGGGAAGATACCTTTCTCTTAAGTAAGCCTTAAGGAAATCGTCGGTTATCTGCTGCTTGAGGTCTTCCACCAATAGCTCGTCGAGGCTGTCGGCAATCTTTACGGCGGCTAGGTTTGTCTGGTACCGCATCCATACAACCATAAAAGTTGCCGAAATGATATTAATCGTGACCAATATGGCGACAGCGATAATAAGATAAGTTTTGAACTTATACTTTGCCGCGTCGAACCGGGTTTTGATATCCATCGTTTCGGCCTTCGCCTCGTCGCTTTTTTGCGGCGATTCTATATGGTTTAGATTTTCTTCGGGCTGTATTTCGCTGCCTGCGGTTTTCTCGGTCATATCGGATACCTCAAAAATTTTATTTATTTTATTATATCATTAAAGGCAACACGATTCAATGGGTAAGGCTTGTTAATGATAGGAAAGAAATATCGCATAATAAGTCTGGGCGTTCTTACAATAAGCTTGCCCGGAGTGCCGTACTTGACAAACGGCTTCTTTTAATATATTTTAATAGTATGAAGAAAGGAAAAGGGCGCAAAGCGGGGCCTGTAATAAAGAAAATATTTACCGTACTGCTTCTGGTAATTTTACTGGGGGCGGGTACTTTTGTAACCATAGCGCTCCGGCAGGATATTGTCCGCGCCAAGATAGACAATCTGTTCTTTACCTACCTCCGCGCGCACGCCGAAAAAGATATCCATATGGCGGCCTCGGTTTTTTATCCCGAAGGGTCGGAAGAGTACAATGAATTTATAAAAAGAACGGATTATTTCGCAAATCCCAATTCCATATTGCTTAGCATCAACAGATACACGATAATGAACCACAAGTTCGGACCGGGATGGGCAAAAGCCGAAGTTGATATCTGGTTTGCCCATTCGATGTACAGCATTATCTACCAGCTGTCCTTTATTAAAAGGGATAACGACTGGTATTTAGAACACGATCTCGAAAACAAGTCCCATCTGTATGATTTCAGTATAATAGAAGACACCTTCCCCATTACCACCCCCGGCGTCTATGTCCCCATTGGCAGCGGCCCCATGGCGCCTCCCCCCAGCGGCCCGCCCCTGGTTATAGAGGACAAAAGCATTACCGAATACAGGATAAAGCCGGACGAGCGCGTCGAATACGATACCTTCCGCGGCTGTATAAACCTCAACCGCGTATACTTCCCCGCCGATTATTACTATATAGACCCGCAATGGTTTATAGAATGCACCCAGCTTTACAGCATCGAGGTAAGCCCCGACTGCACGAGGTATTATTCCGAGGACGGGGTTGTGTACACCAAGGCTAAGGACGAGCTTGTATGCTATCCGGTCGGCAAAGTGCAAAGCCATAACCTGCCCCTGGGCGAGTTTATTATGCCGGATACCGTACAGGTCATAAAGGATTACGCTTTTTATAAAACGACGGGTATAAGCAAGGTTCAGCTATCCAAAAACCTTAGGCAAATAGGCAACTATGCTTTCTCGGGAAGCAAATATCTCAGTGAGATAATAGCTTACGGTTCCCTCGACCTGATAGGCTACTCGGCCTTCGAAAACTGCGAAAAGCTTAAAAGCTTTACTCTTCCCGACTCGGTTACAGTTGTAGAAAAGGAGGCCTTCCGCGGCTGCAAAGCGCTGGAAAGCTTCAATATATCGCCCGACAGCAATCTGAAGAGGATAGGGCACAGCGCGTTTGAAAACTGCCGCTCGTTAAAGTCTTTCTATATTCCGCAAGGGATTAATAAGATAAGCCATTGGATGTTTACGGGCTGCACTTCGTTGGAAGAAATAACCATGCATACCAGGATAACAGAGATAGGCTTATACGCGTTTAAGGATTGCGCAAGCCTTAAAAACTTTTATATAAACCAAAACATTACTTATGTTAACAGGGGCGCCTTCTACGGCTGCGAAGCGCTCAGCCTTAAAATATATTTCAAATCCGTCCCCATCGCCTGGCATATGGCGTGGGACGACGGGTTCAATAACAGCATTGAATGGAATTACAGAGTATAAATTAACAGCCTTTAACCGAACATGTCTTTGTTTCCGGCTATTCCCCGGAACTCGAGTAAGAAGCCTTTTTCGTCGGAACCCCAAAAATAAGAATCATTTTCTATATCATCGATAAACGTCAGGTCATATCTTAAAGTGAACCAATAGCCTTCCTTTTTTACTTGTATCAGCGTGTTGGGCACCAGGAAATCTATATTGAAGCCGACCTGATCGCTTACGGATACAAGCTTGCCTTTAAGATAAATTTCAACCCCGACAATGGTATCTCTCGCTTCCTCGGATATTTTGGCTTTTTCGTTTCGGTTGTATCCCGGGGGCAAAGTCACTTCGGCGGAACGGTGATCGAAGCAGCATCTAATGAAGACGGGGGCCACGTCGGCGTCCAGGTCGTAACCGGAATCCTTGCGCGTCGCCACGACAAAAACCTCGATATCTTTGTGATAGGATTCGGACTTGAGAAAAGCCTTAAATTTATAGTCGTCATGGACGAAATACAGGAAATCTATTACTTTTTCGTTTTCGTACTGATAGGCGTTTTTGAAAAACAAAGAAAACTCCCCGGCGGCGTTGGTTTTGCCCGCGTAGACTGCCTCTTCGCCGAAATACACATCGACGCCCGCGAGGCGGTCATATTCTGTGTCCATAATATAGCCCCTTATCTCGCCCGAATAGTTGTCGTCTTTTATCCTGACGGGGGAATAGGACAGCTTTTTGCTTATAAGCGAATTGTCGGGCACATCCGTCCCGGGCGGGGGTTGGAGATAATTATCGTTAATTTCAAGATAATATGTCACAAATATCGTGTTATATATATTCTCGACGAGCCCGTCGGGATTCGGTATATATTGCGCGGGGAAATTGCATAGGTTGGTGCTGTACGCGTCATCGATGGATTTGACATAAACGGATGCGAAACCGTTTTCGTCGGTTATATATTCCCTGTTCTGGACATAAAATGTCAAACCCGCGAGCGGCACATCTATTGCGCCTTCTTCGCTTCTGAGCCGCACCTGAACGATGACCATGACTTTATCGTGTATGGTGCACGAAGAAAGAATAAGCAACGCCGTAAAGACGATTATTAAGATTAAAATCAGGTTTTTCTTTTTCATGGCGGCTAACTCGCTTTAATGTACATCGCGGGCCTAATACCCGTGTCTTTGTTGTTGGCGTGGTATCCGTTATAAACATTCCCGTCGGCGAAAACAACCCTGGCGCTGGAGTTGTTGAAAATGCCCGTCCTAAGCCAATAATACCCTTTGCCGGCATACCTTAAGCCCGTCCACGCGCCTTTCGCCCTGGCGAAATCGGTGGTTTCGGCCGCCCTTGCCGGCGAAGGCCCGTCGTTTGCCTCAAAGCCGTGGCCGGGGTTAATCATATCCTCGTAGGAAGGCAGGAATATGCAGTCCCTGGTCTGATATGTCAAATCAAGCAGGACATAACGGTTTTCAAGCTGTGTTTCGGCTATTGCAATCCTTTCGTTGGCGGTAAAGGCATTATAATAGAATGTGTTATTTAACCATTCCCTTAAGGTAGACTTTTCCCAGTTGTTGTTTGCGTTGGTATTAAACTGCTTCACATCGAGAATCTTTTCGGAAATAACATAAATCCTGCCGCCCTCTTCCTTAAGAATCTTCCACCTTATGGGCTCGACCTTAAAGTAGTATTCCCGACCGCGGACTATAGGTTCGTTATTGGAGAACTTATATACCGATTCATACGGGTTGCTGTATACCTTGAAATACCTCGCGCCGTCGTAGTCGCTGATGTAATAATCGCCGAATAAGTGGCGCATTGCGCTTACGGCTTCGGGAGTGGCGATGGTTTGGGGGTATTCGCCCATAATGATGTAGCCTTGGCTTCTGGTGTATATGCTGTTAATAGCCACCCAGTAAGCGTACAGCGTGCCTCCGTCGTCTAAGTTCCATTTTTTGATGCCTTTATATGTGGCGTCATAATAGGGCACCCCCTTGCCGTCGCGCAGAGAGTAATACCCCCCGAACAAATAACCCGGCCTGGACAAATTATTCGGGATGGCGGGCATATCCCTGTCTTTATTTACGGTTATGTTGATGCTCTCACCGATTTCCGTTTGCAGGGTAACCGTATAGTTGCGGAGCCAGTTGGCAAAAAGGGTAACGGAGAAGGTGTCGTCTATATCCCATTGGGTGAGGGGCGCCATATCTTTGGAATAGTATTGCTTGCCCTTGCCGTTGGGTTTGGAATAATAACCGTCGAAGGTGTAGCCGTCCTTTTGAGGGGCTTCGGCGGCGGGCAGATCCTTGTATCTCTCGGCGTCGGCGCTGTCGGTGCCGCCTGTGCCGCCCTGTTTGTCGAAAATTATTGTTTTCGCCCAATATGCGTAAAGCGTTTTGGGCTGGCTTTGGTCCCAGACCCCGCGCTCGCCATAAGCGTAGTAGCGGGTGCCTTTGCCGTCAGGCTCCGAGTAATAGCCGTTGAATTTGACTCCCGCTTTGGCTGGGTATTCGATTTCAGGAAGGGTGACGCCAAGCCCGCCGATAACAAAGTCGTCGCCGCCCTCGCCGCCTTGCTTATCCAGGGGGATGGTTTGCGGCTCTGCCCATCTGGCGTAGATTGTCGAGTCCCGCGCTATATTCCACACCGAATCGCCTTTCATAAGGTCGGAATATATCCTGTTGCCCTGCGAATCGAAATATCCCGCGAACAAATAACCCTGCCTTTCGGGCGGCGGCAATTCGGGAAGGGGTTTTTTGTATAAAACCTTTATCGTATCCTGCGGGCCCACCCCGCCGTTGTGGTCAAGCGTTACGGTGTACTCTTTGCCTATATATTTAGCGAACAGATGGGTATCCGTTAATATGGGCGTCATTTCGTTGAATTCTTCGTTAAACCGGTTGTCGTAATACAGGCCGTCGAAAACAAAGCCCTCGCGCTCCCTGGCCTTATAATTGAGCGTCCTGCCCAATTTAATATAATAAGTATCGTATTCGTAACGGTTGTTTTCGTAATCGAAATAATAAACCCTTACCGGATACTTAAGGCTTGCCGAAGCGGTCGTTATAAAAAGCACAAAAAAGAGAATAACCAGCAAAACCGTCAAAAGCTTTTTATACCGTTTGAAGGTTTCGCCGATTACTCTCTTTGAAAGTGTCTCTGTCCAGTTAAAAGAATCCATTTACATCATGCCCAATATGGATTTATGCGGGTATTTCCAATATCATCATGGGGCGGATGCCGTTGCCTGCCGTCATCGGGTTGGTGGTTTCCACTTCTCCGATGTATTGCACCCTGTAAACGTTGTGAGGATCCCTGGGAGTACGGGTTGTATAGAAGGCTTTGCCGAAATTATAGTCCAGGTTGTTCTCGGAATACGTCGCCACAAAGACGCCCCTTGCCCTACTGTAGTCGGAGCAGAGGGCAGACCTGCCGCTTTGGTTGTCGAAACCGTAATTGGCATTGGTAACAACCTCGTAAGAGGGGAGGAACAGGTAATCGTAAGTTTCGAACTCGTAATCCGGCTGCCCGTTGTAATAGGTGTCGTAGTTGGTGGCAACCCTGGCGTTCTGTATTAACGACTTCTCGGCAAAGCTGAACGCAACATTATAGAAGCTGCCGTTAAGCCATTCCCTTACATAGCTTTCGTGCCAGAAAACGCTGGTTTCGTCAAAAATCTGTGTATCCAGAACGATATCGGCGATAAGGGTGTAGGTTCCGTTGCCCTCGAGTATACGCCATTTGATGGGTTCTACCTTGAAGTAATAATCCTCGCCAGGTTGCATCGGTATTCTGTTGTCGTAATCGGGCCCGAACAGA
>ERZ795045.1131-NODE-1131-length-31050-cov-4.336699_pt1 | contig 31050 bp, 29 predicted proteins | sample MGYA00375129_ERZ795045 | MGnify/ENA primary metagenome ERZ795045 (study PRJEB30174, sample SAMN05720166) | activated sludge metagenome | isolation source: anaerobic digester from wastewater treatment plant | place: Japan | collected 2015-05-15 ...
AACACTCGTTGCAGCTTTGACATACAAGTCGAAAAGATCCTTAGCTGATATGCCATCCAGCGGGTTCACTTTCACCATAGCCGGCTTTGGAAGCGGACGCGGCGGGCGCGTGTACATCCTCGAAGCCGTGGCTTCAAGGCTCCGCATGACACGCGCCGCATCGCGATAGCGCCTATATTCGATGAGGCGTGCCACCAGGTCTGCGCCGGGGTCAGGCAACTCATCCTCTTCCACGCCGAATTCTTCCGCGAGTTCCTGCTCGGGAAGCAAAGCTTTGACCTTCATGTAGAGCAACGTGGCTGCAATCACCAAAAATTCTGCAGCCTGGTCTATGTCGAGCCACTCCATCGATGATACATGTTCCAAGTAGTCATCGGTAATCTCGCTGATAGATACCTCGCAAATGTCTATCTCCTTCTTTTCGATGAGAGAGAGCATCAGATCGAGGGGGCCCGAGAAGACGGGGGTCTCTACCTTCATATCCTCATGGCTTCCCGCACTTCGGTCATGGTCTGAACCGCGATAGGCCGTGCCTTGGCCGCTCCCTCTTCGAGGACAGACTCGACGAAGCCGGGCTGGGCTTCAAGCTCGTGGCGCCTTTCGTGGATTGGACCTAAGATTTCAAGAAGCACATTGGCTAGTTCCTTTTTGCAGGCGACGCAGCCGATCTTCCCAGCCTCACATTCCTGCCTGCGCCCATCGATCAGTTCGGGGGCGAGACCTTTATAGTAAGCATAAACGGTGCAGACATCGGGGTGGCCAGGATCCGACTTCCGTATGCGCTGAGGATCGGTGACCATCGCATTCACCTTCTCGCGCACTTTTTCCGGAGGATCCGACAGGGCTATTGTATTTCCGTAGCTCTTGCTCATCTTCCGTCCGTCGATTCCCGGAAGGATCGGTACCTGGCTCAGCTTAGCCTGGGGCTCCAAAAACACGGGCGTGTATAGGTAGTTGAACCTCCGGGCTATCTCGCGTGCCAACTCCAAGTGTGGAAGCTGGTCCTCTCCAACCGGCACCGTATCGGCCTTATACACCAGTATGTCAGCAGCCATAAGCACCGGATAGCCCAGAAAACCGTAGTTAGTTATGCTTTTCCCCGACAGCTGCTGCAGTTGTTCCTTGTAAGTGGGGCACCTTTCTAGCCACCCCAAGGGCGTGATCATTGAGAGAAGCAGATGAAGCTCTGCGTGCTCTTTGACGTCGGACTGCCTGAAGATTGCGGATCTTTCAGGATCCAAGCCCGCAGACAGCCAATCAATCAGCATCTGGCGGGTGTAGTTCTTCAGCTCAGATGTATCCTCATATCCCGTGGTCAAAGCGTGCCAGTCGGCTACCATGAAGAAGCACTCGTAATCGTCCTGGAGCTTGACCCAGTTGGCCAGCGCTCCGGCGAAGTTGCCCAGATGAAGTTTTCCCGTTGGCCTGTTCCCGCTCAGTATGCGCCCTTTTGCCAAACAAACCACCTTCTACATTATCGCTCTGTAAAGCGTCAATATGATCGGGCTCAAGATCCAGCTCGCCAACGGCGTCGCTATGAACAACAAAAGCACGATGTAAGAGTACTTCTCCAACGTGTAGTACACACGTGCGCCTTTGCCCTTGAGGAGCGCTGCGAGGATCTTTGACCCGTCAAGAGGCGGAACTGGCAGGAGGTTGAAAACGGCAAGCCCAAGGTTTATCCATACGCCCTGGTTCAATGCGAGCGCGAGGTAGCGCGCAAATGCATTTGCCGGTATGCCATAGGGCCCGGATACCGCCTTAAACAACGTGGCCAAGGCAATTGCCAACACAAGGTTGGAACCGGGGCCTGCCAGGCTAACCATTACCATTCCCGCATCCCTGTTTTCAAAGTTATTGGGGTTGACTACCACTGGCTTTGCCCATCCGAACCTGCCTGTAACGACGAGCACAAGAAGGCCTACGGGGTCCATGTGGGCAAGGGGGTTGAGAGTGAGGCGCCCTTGCCATCGGGGAGTGTTGTCGCCCAGCCTGTATGCTACGCGCGCGTGGGCATACTCATGCACTGACAAAGAAAAAAGCAAAATCGGCAACGTAATGAGCATGGAGTAAGGGTTCATCGATAGCACGGGCTTTCCCTCCTCTGGGCCTGATTATAACATACGCAGCCGCTAGCGGGGAACACCATCCGTCGCCGCAGGCTTGTTCAGCTGTAGTTGATTGCGAAATTGCCACTCATATGAATGGAGCATTGTTAATAGATGTGCAATTGATGAGACGGGACAATAGTCGGCACAGCTTGTTTGAAAGTGAGAAATGACGTGAACCCGTGGGCTTTCAGAGAACCTGCATGTCTTTCCATCGACCTGCACCCGAAATCCCGTCCAATCGTTTGCCTGATCTTTCTGCAAGCAGATCGCAGAAAGCCTCCAACCTGGTGTCGAGGCCTGCATCTGCCGTATGCTCATCGATGGTCAGTGACATTATCGGCATCCCTTCCTCTTCGCTCACCCGTGGCAATATGCTCTGGGCCACGATTTCAGGCATACAGGTGAGTGGAGAGATGTGCACAACGCCGTCGAACCCGCTTCGGGCCATCTGAACCGAGTGCCCCACGCTTTCCACGCCGTGGCCGCCGACAAAATGCCCCAGATACGGCGTAGCCCATGCCAACATATCAGGTTTTGGCATAAACTTCACTATATCGAGGACTACATGGGTCATGATCCACCCAGAAAACGTGATCGGCTGCATAACCTGAGCCCCGATAGTCCCCAGCTTCTTGCAGAGGTTCATGTTGACTGCGGGCTCCATCACTACGTATATCTCTCCAACCACTCCAACAGAAAGCGGAGAAACATCGCCTTCTTCCGAACGCAGAAGGGCGCCATACCTATCCGTTACTAGACTTCGAGCACAAGAATCGAGCTGACAGATCGGGCCTACTACGGCGCAGGACCGTACGTGTTCCACCGTGTTGGCGATGACGGCTTGCACGTCTCTAATCGTAGAGGCTCTGTCCAGTTCGGCAAGTCCTTTCCGAACAGCTCTGTCTACCGCGCCTCTTTCGGCTTCGCTCCAGCGCGCGGCATTGGCCAACTGCTCGCAGACGTCGATGCCTATGCATTTTTCCCACGCAAGCTTCCCAGCCTCAACCACATCCCTCACGCCCGCACGACTAGTGAGGAGGCGTGCAAACCGGACCGTGTTGCGAAAGTGGCCCCTAGGAGGCTCTATCACCACCAGGTCCACGTCATCGCCAAGGTCAGAGAGTATGTCTCGCTGCAGCTCGCAGTAGTAGCCAAGCCTACACGGACCTATCCCACCCACCATGAGAAAAGTGTCGGCGCCGCTGTTGATCGCTTCAATCATGTTCCCAATAGTTACCTTGAGAGGAAGGCACGCTGTTTCGGGGGCAAGTTGCGCGCCTATCGCTACCGTCTTTCGAGTAGTGGGAGGCGGCGCAACCACCTCAATGCCGATTCCTGAGAAGAAAGCTTTCAGGGGAATCCACAAGTTTCCCAGATGCGGAAAGGAGACTTTCATCGCTTCGACTTCCCCATTCTGACAGTGTCCACGAACGCTTCCAGACGCGTTGCCATGCCGGCTTCGCCTGAGTGTTCATCCACATTGAGGATGATTAGAGGCATGGCGGGATGGCGCGCCGCGTCTCGGGCGATTACTTCAGCAACAAATGACTCAGGCCCGCAACCAAAGGAGGTCAAGTGCACCATTCCGTCCACTTCTCCCGTCTCTCTCCATCTGCGAGCTGCCCCGATCAGTTTGCGGCCGGCAGTCCAGAAGACCTGTTTTCTGTCCGCCCCCCGCCTCTCCCACCGCCTCAGATTGTCGTATGCGTAATCCTCTGCTGTGACTGCCTTCACGCCCATCTTCTCAAGCTTTGATATTAGGCCCAAGCTAAGATAAGCGTCATCGAGGTTGTAGGTATGACCTAACACCCCTATGGTCAACGAGGTTTCATAGATGCTTTCACGCGTGTATCCGCCTAGCCCCGTACGGGCTACGGCAGAGCCTGAGGGCGCAAACCTCTTGACGCGCCGACGGTCTTCCTTTCGCTGCGCCATCAAGGCGGCGCCCACTGCCCATGATAGACGCCGTGGTGCCACTCCTAATATCTTGCAAGTGTCTGAGCAAGGCAGGGATGAAACATACGAACCGAGGCCCTGGCGTATGTCGACACACATATCGATGATAGGCGGCGCATTTTGCAGCCTCGCTCTGATCATGTCGGGGAGGCCCATGAACTTCGGACATATGTACGCTCCACGCTCCACGCTCACAAACCTCGCAACAAACAAGGCGTCAACCTGATCCGACAGAACGGCGGCATGCCCGAAAAAAGCCTTTACAGGCAGACAGGCATCGTCTACACACAGAGCAAGCCCCTTCTCAAGTATCTCCCGGTTGGTTTGCGGCGACACGACTGTTTCGGCTCCGCAAGACTCCAAAAAAGTGTGGATGGCAGGCGCATACTCGTGGTACAAGAGCCCGCGGGGAACTCCCACTCTCATGGTCATGGCTTGGGATTGGCAACGAGAGCAATCAATGCGCCGAAAAAAACCGCCGTGGTTATCCCAAGCCCTGTAAACTCCAGAGCACCGGTGAACAACCCCAGTACGCCGAGCCTTTCCGCCTCCATGAGCGAGCCGCGGGCTATTGAATGACCAAAGCCTGATACGGGAATTAGAGCGCCTGCCCCAGCAAAATCCACCAGTTTATCGTAGACTCCCAGACCTGAGAGGATTGCGCCGGCTACAACAAAGGCTACTAGCATGTGCGGGGGTGAAAGCTTGCTCGTGTCGAGCAGCACCTGGCCTATTGCACAGATCGTTCCTCCTACAAGAAACGCCACGAGGTAGTCCATGTGACCAAAGTTCCTCCCTAAGGCTACAATATATGGGCCTTGATGACCTGAACATGGCGATTACGTCTCGAGCACGACAGCATTTGCAATACAAGGAATCGATTCTCCCTGCTGCCAGGAGATGGGCGACATGAGGGCGCCTGTGGCAACGACGAGGGCCCGAGATATCTCGTTCTGGCACATCCTCTTCAAGATGAACCCGTAGGTGATCAGAGCTGAACACGCACACCCGCTCCCCCCTACCCCAGTACCTCTTACACCCTCGAACATGAGGATGCCTGCATCTGAGTAATTGTCCCCGAGGGGCACCCCTTTCTCCGCCATCAGTTGGCGAAGTATCTCCGCTCCCACGCGCCCCAAATCTCCGGTGAGGATGATATCGTAGTATCCGGGGTCCCGTCCGGTATCGGCAAGGTGTGCGAAGATAGTGTCGGCCGCGGCAGGAGCCATAGCGGGCCCCATCTGGTTGGGGTCCTTTATGCCCATGTCGATCACTTTTCCGATAGTCGCCTCAGTGACCTTGACTTTGCCTCCTGATCTGCCCACCAATGCGGCGCCTGCCCCGGTCACCGTATACTGCGAAGTGCTCTTTCGCATAATGTTCAGCTCTATCGGATAGCGAAATTGCCTTTCAGCGGTTTGGTAATGGCTGCTTGTGACCGCAAGGGCAAGGTCCGCATAACCCCCGTCCACCATTGCGGAAGCCATGGTTAAGCTCTGCGCCATAGTTGAGCAAGCCCCATACAGCCCAACGAAAGGAATGCCAAAACCCTCTGCGGTGAAGCTTGAGGTGATTATCTGATTGAGCAGATCGCCGGCGAATATCATATTGACTTGTTCGGGAAGGACACGGGCACTGCCCAGGGCGATCTTAATGGCATCTTCCATGAATCGCCGTTCCGCTTTCTCGGGCGTACGCTCCCCGAACATGTCATCGGGCACCAGCTCGTCGAACCACTGAGCCATCTGGCCCTCGCTTTCCTTTGGGCCGGCAACTGTAGCAGCGCTAACAATTACAGGGGGAGTGGAATAGACTATTGTGCTTCCGCCTACACGTTTTGTCGTCATAGCTTACCCCCTGTAGAGCCACCTGATGAGCGCAACCAGCACGCCGGAAAGAATCCCGTATACGAGGACTGGGCCTGCAATGATGAACATCTTGGCGCCCATGCCCAATATGTAGCCCTCACGCTTGAAGTCCATGGCTGCCGCCACAATTGTGTTGGCAAATCCGGTAATGGGAATGGCCGCTCCAGCACCCGCGAATTCGCCTATATGGTGATATGCAGAAAGGCCTGTCAGTACCGAGCCTATCAGAATCATAGTGGCCAGCGTGGGTGCGGTTGCCTCGTCCTGAGTCATTCCACGGGACATGAAAGCGTTGATCACACCCTGTCCTACTGTGCAGATGAGGCCTCCCACAACGAATGCCACCACCATGTTTCGGACAAGAGGGGGCTTGGGAACGATAGATGCCGCGAGCCTCTGGTACTTTGCTCTTTCGTCAGCTTTCTGTTTCTTTGCTCCCGGACTTGCCATGATGCACACCCCCACATGGGCTAGTATGCAACCGGGCCGGAGGTTTCATTCACCTTCCATGCTTCGCCTCAATGCAAGGAGGGCGGCTTTTTCGATCCTGTGCACCTGGGGCTGGGAAATTCCCAGCAAGCTGGCTGTCTCAGCCTGAGTGCGTCCTTCGAAGAAGCGCATCGCCACCACCGTGCGCTCGATTTCTGACAAGGCGGAAAGAGCATCGGAGAGGGCAATGGATTCACACACCGATGTTTCAACGCCCAAATCGCCTGGAAGGACCTCGTGCAATTCGAGGGATTCATGATCGAAGCTTACCTGGTCGAAAAGGGAGTAGACATGTGCCTCAGATTCCATGGCATAGACGACATCCGCTGCGTCTATCCCCAGACGAGCGGCGATCTCTGTTGCCTGAGGCTCCCTGGAAAGTTCGGCCCTGAGAGAATCCTGTGTATGGCGACATTTCTGCGCGAGCTCACGCACAGGCCTGGGAACGTGGATGGGACCTGAGCCTCTCAGGTAGGCCACTATTTCGGAGAGTATGATAGGCACAGCAAAAGTGCTGAAAGTCGTGCCTCGCGACTGGTCGTACCGGTCGATTGCGCGGAGCAGACCAACACATCCTGCTTGGTAGAGATCTGCAATCTCCGCCCGACCCGCGAATCTTCGTGCCAACGACATCACAAGTCCCGCGTGTCGCCGGGCTTCGGCTTCGCGGGATGACAAGAATGCAGATCCGCCTTGCGTATCGGCGTTCCACATCATCCTCCCCGCTCCGGAGAGAAGATCATCTCAACGCGCGTGCCTACGCCCAGTTCCGACTTTACGTCGACCTGATCAGCCAAGGCTTCCATCAAGGTAAATCCCATGCCAAGTCTCTCGGAGTCAGTAGTCACGCCAGGCTTTCGCGCCATTGCAACATCAGCTATGCCTATTCCCTTGTCTTCAATGGAGACCACAAACTCTGATTCACGTGCCTCCATGACCATCAATACTGTCGGCCTTGCTTCGCCAGGACCAGGGTAAGCATGGATAATGCAATTTGACACTGCCTCTGAGACGGCAAGCTTGATGTCTTCAAGGTCTTCTACAGTAAAACCGAGTCCAGCAGCAAAGCTGGCGGCGGCAACGCGGGCAAAGCCGAGATTGCCAGGGATCGCATCAAACTCAACCTTTGCATGGTTCACTTTCGCGTGCATTTTCTGACCTCCGCTTCCGCCGCGAGGGCCTGCTTCAGTGTGTCATAGACATGTATAACCGAAGGCACACCCAGAAGGTCCAAAGCCCGCATCGCCTGCGGGCTCGGAGAGGCTATCGCGAGTGTTCCCCCGCGCAATGCCATTCGCCTGTGCCTGCCGAACAACACTCCTATGCCAGAACTGTCAATAAACGCAACTCGGTCCATGCACAGTATGACCCGGGCAACACCTGGATGAGAGTCTATTAATGAATCGAGAACCCTGCGAAACTCGTCAGCGCAAGTCAGGTCGAGCTCGCCGGCGATCTCTACGACAAGACTGTTGCCAGAAACCTCCCATTCGATCAACCGCCATCCCCCGCCTCCCCATTGGCTTGACTCAGAGATTCTCTGCCAAAGCGGCTTCTCCTTCCAGCTAATGGCCGACAAGGGCACGACAGAATCAGCGAAAATCAAAGAGAGACCTGACGAATTCCTTCGTCGACCTTACAACCAAGGTAAACGCGCCTGCTTTCGGAATGTCATCGACCGCCACTAGATCAGCCGAGTTTATCTCCACACCTTCAACATAGGCCACAATCTTGCCAACACGCTGCCCCCGTTCAACCGGAGCGCTAACATATTGGGGAAGCTCCAGCCTGGCATCGACCCCATCGCCTTCTCCTCTTAAAGTCACCACTGTGAAATCTGAATCGACCGTGACGCCGACTTCGGTATCGATTCCTCGCAGGACGCGGACCCGCCCCATTTCCTGCCCGGAGCGGGCGATCACGTGAGCTTCGCACATCTTGAAACCGTAATCGAGCAACGTAGAGGCTTCAGAGAACCTGACAGCGCTGGTTGGAACACCGAGCACTACCCCTATGACTCTGACATTGTTTCTCACAGCCGTAGCCGAGAGGCAATACCTAGATCTTTCGGTATATCCAGTCTTCACTCCGTCCGCGCCCGGGTAGAATCGTATCAGCCTATTGGTGTTGGTCAACATGTTCTGACCGTCCCTGACGTAGCCGATCCATATTGTCAGCCACTCATGAATACGCGGGTGCTTGAGGAGTTCGCGGGACATTATCGCCACATCCCGCGCGCTGGAGACACAGTCTTCACTTGGGCTCTTGCCGGGAAGCCCTGTTGCGTTAATAAAATGCGTATTCTTGCATCCCAGAGCCTGCGCCTTCTCGTTCATCAAGGCCACAAAGGCGGGCTCGCTCCCGGCCACGTGTTCAGCTAGAGCGACTGCAGCATCATTAGCCGATTCTATGGCCACCGCCTTCACAAGTTCAGATACAGCCATAGACTCTCCAGGTTCAAGCCAAATCTGGGATCCCCCCATGGAGGCTGCGTGCTCGGAAGTGATGTAGATGTCGTCTAAATCTATCCGACCTGCCTCAAGAGCCTCCATGACAAGGGTGAGCGTCATCACCTTTACCACGCTTGCGATCGGACGTGCCACATCAGCGTTCTTTTCCCACAAGACACGTCCGCTGCTTGCCTCCATCAGTATGGCGCTGGGAGCCGTAATTTTCTTGTCAAGATCCAGCGACATGGCAGCAAGAGGGGCGCTCTGCGCGCCGCAAATCCCTACCTTGACGACTAACAACAGGGCAACGAGAGCAAGTGCCGCCCTACATGCCCTACCGCAGCGAATGTATGACAAGAAGCATGCCTCCCTCCTTCACTTCTCTCAAAAGAGCATATTCGGAGGCATGCCCTGTTATACAGTTCCCGCGTTCAGGACTCTATGGTTCGATACACGAGCGGCGGAGGCTCAATAGGTTCGGCGGAATAAGTGTAGGCTTTAGCCGCCACTGACAGTCCTTCCGTCAACAGAGAAGTGCTGCTGGCGTACAGTTTTGCAACTGGCTGTCCTTGTTCAACAGGATCGCCGATTGAGACCAAAGTCACCAACCCGCATTCGAGATCTACGCTATCTTCCTTTCGAGCGCGGCCCGCGCCCATGGACATCGCTGCCCTTCCAAGGGTCATCGCGTCGACAGAGGCCACATATCCGCTGCAGGGAGCGGTGATATACTCTGAGTAGGGGGCAACAGGCAGACGCCTTGGATCGTCAATATAGGCTGGATCGCCGCCCTGGGCCACTACCATCTCGCGCAGCTTCTCGAGGGCTGCTCCTGAATCAACCACATCGTTCAGTCTCACGCGCGCTGCCTCTATGCTCGATTCTGCGCCGCCCATCACTACCATCCTTGCCCCAAGCTCCAAACAGAGATCAAAAAGGCGCCCGCGCTCTTCGCCGGCAAGAGTCTGAACAGCTTCAATTACCTCAAGAGTATTTCCCACCCCATGGCCAAGGGGCTGGTTCATGTCGGAGATCACCGCCGCCATCTTCCGCCGGGCCATCCGCCCGATGTCCACCATAAGGCCAGCGAGTGCCTCTGCCTGAGAAAGGTCGTGCATGAACGCGCCCGTTCCTGTCTTCACATCGAGGACTATTGCATCTGCTCCTGTTGCCAGTTTTTTACTCATAATGCTGGCGGCAATGAGAGGGATGCTCTCGACCGTGGCAGTAACATCTCTCAGCGCGTAAAGGATCTTGTCGGCAGGGGCCACGTCCTCTGTTTGACCAACTATAGCGATGCCAATGCGGTTGACCTGCTCGATGAACTCCTCTTCTGATAAAGACACCCGCATTCCCGGAATGGACTCGAGTTTGTCCAGGGTTCCGCCTGTATGGCCCAACCCTCTTCCGGACATCTTCGCCACCGGCACTCCGGTTGCAGCAACCATGGGAGCGAGCACGAGTGTCGTGGTGTCCCCCACGCCCCCTGTGCTGTGTTTATCTACCTTTGTCCCGCGAATAGCCGAAAGATCCACTATCTCTCCCGACCTTGCCATGGCCAAAGTGAGGGCAGCGGTCTCAGCGGGCGTCATGCCCTGAAAATAGACGGCCATGCAGAAAGCTGACATCTGGTAGTCGGGCACATCCCCGGAAACCATGCCGTCTATCAAGAAAAAGATCTCTTCCGGGCTCAGTTCGCCACCGTCTCGCTTTTTCATGATTATATCCGGGACTCTCATTTAAACTCCTCCGCTCTTGCCGCGCACAGCTACAGTATTTCGTTGAGAAAGCTCTCTCCCCTCAGTGTCCATCCTACCTCGAGAAAATCCGCGACAGTTGCACCGAGATCAGAAAAAGTCTCCCTCACGCCCACATGGGCGCCACATCGCCCCTTCCTTTGCCTGGCAGGAGAATATGCGAGCACGGGAACGTATTCCCTGGAATGGTCTGTGCTTGGCGTAGTGGGGTCATTGCCATGATCCGCACAGATCGCCAGAAGGTCCGATTCACCGAGTCTTCCAAGGAGTTCCGGGAGGCGGGAATCGATATGTTCCAACCCGCGCGCAAAGCCCTCCACATCATTGCGGTGTCCCCATTTCATGTCGAAATCTATGAGGTTGGCGAATATGAGGCCCGAATGCCCACTGTCAAGGAATTCGAGGACAGCATCGAATATGGCGTCATTTCCTGCCACGTGCTTTGAACGCGTAATCCCTTGGTTCGCAAAGATATCGTCTATCTTGCCGCACGCCATCACCTCTAGCCCCTCGCGGGCAACGAGATCCAACAAAGTGGGCTCTGGCGGCACCAGTGAAAAATCGCGCCTTCTTTCGGTTCGGATAAAGTTGCCGGGCACACCGATGAACGGACGGGCAATTACCCTGCCCACGGCGTGAGGCCCCGAAAGCAATTCCCTGGCGATCTTGCACATCTCATACAGCTCGGCCGGTGGGATCACCTCTTCATGAGCGGCAATCTGAAAGACTGAATCGGCGGAGGTATAGACTATTGGGCTTCCTGTGCGGATGTGTTCCTGGCCTAGTTCCTCTATGATCTTGGTGCCCGATGCCGGGATATTTCCGATGACCTTCCTGCCTATAGCTTCCTGGAACGGGAGAATGATCTCGGGCGGAAACCCTTTGGGATACGTGGGGAATGCCTGATCCAGCTGTATACCGGCCAATTCCCAATGTCCGGTCGTAGTATCCTTTCCGGGAGACTTTTCGGCCATTGTGCCGTACGAGGCCAGAGGATGCTCGATTGCGGCAACTCCGCAAATCTCATGTCCGGCAGCTGCCGCAAGGTTGCCCAATCCCAGTTTTTCAAGGTTCGGAAGATTCAACCCTCCTACTGCACGCGATGTATTCACCAAGGTATTGCTTCCTAAGTCGCCATATTCACCGGCGTCGGGAAGCTCTCCGATCCCTACACCGTCAAACACGATGATCAGTGCTCGCATACTCATGCGTCTCCTTCCCCAAGCGCCCTCGGGTGGTGCTTATTGTATACCTCCCTCAGTCTCACCTGAGTTAAGTGAGTATAAACTTGCGTAGTGCGGATATCCGCGTGTCCCAGCAACTCCTGGACCGACCTCAAGTCCGCCCCGTTTTCAAGCATGTGCGTGGCGAATGAGTGCCTGAGCGTGTGGGGAGTGATGTCAGTGGAGATGCCCACCTTGAGCGCACGGCGTTTTATCATCTTCCAAAACCCCTGCCGAGTCATGGCAGTTCCGCGGTTCGTTATGAAAAGGTAGTTATCCTTGCAGACGCCGGCAAGTTCGCGGCGTCCGAAAGCAAGGTATCTCTCTATGGCCTCTATTGCGCGTCTTCCCACTGGAACGATTCTCTCTCGGTCACCCTTGCCCACACAGCGCACGTAACCAAGCTCCATGTCTACATCTTCAGTGGTCAAAGAGATCAGCTCCGAGACTCTCAGCCCAGACGCGTACATCAGTTCCAACATGGCCGTGTCGCGAAGGGACTGAGGATCATACCCCGGCGCCGATGAGAGTAACCTGTTTACCTCCTCCTCGGTGAGCACGTCAGGCAGCCGCTGTGGCTGCCGAGGCGATTCCAGGTTCGCAGTGGGATCCGCCTTCACGTATCCTTCTTGTAGCATAAACCTGTAGTATCTGCGTAGTGATGTAAGTCGCCTCGCAGCTGATGAAGGTGATCCGCCTGACTCTATGGAGCGTGCAATGAACGACGCTACCATGGATTGACTCGCCGTAAGGATATCGTCATCAATAGGCTCATCTGATTGACGCCCGGATTTCGCCGCATACTCCGCAAACTGCGAGAGGTCGCGGGCGTACGCCTCTAGCGTGTTTTCCGATAGACCCCGTTCAACCGCTAGATAGTTGATGTATTCTTCTACAGATGGAAGCACAGAACACTCCCTCCTGTTCGATCTATAGCCGCTACAGCAGGAGCGGCAAGCTATGCCGCCTGCCAACTCACGAGCTGATGCATTAATTCGGTGCGTCCCCATTCATGCAGGGTAATAACTTCCGCCCGTATCTGCATATCCATATCGTCCGATTTCTAAACGGTCTCTTCGACGTTGGTCAGTGTAGTCCTGCATGGATCCTGAGGCAAAGAGCATCACAGTCCATGTCTTTTCCAATACAATTCTGCAATCCCCACCCTTGTAGTAGGCTTTGCGGAAGAGTCTTAGCCCGATGATGCGCGGGCCGCCAGACTCTGGATCCACGGATCCCCATTCTGCAACCACAACCCATATCTAGGCCGAATAGCGGCGGCCTCAGATCCAAAATGTCTCCTTGTTCTGCCTCGGTGGGGCAAAGACACGAGAAAACTGGCGCATGGCAACACATGCGGAAAAGGAGTGAACGGATTGAGGAGGGTTCGCCATAAGAAGCCAGGTGAAGTGGGCCCTCGAATTCGCGGAACACGTTGTTCTGCGCACTAGCCGCTCGATTAGGCAAAAATACGTGTTGCGAGTTGGTTAGACGAATCTTGCAGCAAGTATCAAGATTGCCGGGGATACATAAGCCTGGACGAAAGAGGCCGCCGACAGGAGAATAGCAGAGATTGCCACCCCTGCAACCGATCGAGAGAAGGCAAGTTTCACATCTGAAGCCATGCCTATAAGATTGGTTCCGATTACCGCCCATGAAAACGACATGGAGACAAAGCAGGCGAGTATGAGGGCTGGAACAGCTAGGATGTTATGGGGAAGCACTGATGCCACAGCAAGTGCCGCGCCCGGCCCCGACAACTCGCGCACCATGAAGGCCACGGTGAACCCGATGGAAAAACCGCGGACGAAAAGAATAACAAGCGCCCCGGGGAAGCCTAGGATCGTGAGGCCTGAAAGCCATATGAGCCCTACCGAAGCCAGATTCGAGCCCAGACTATATGCTAACGCCTTGCCGGGCGCAACAGGAAGTGTATGTCTCAGGCTGGCCAGGCCGGCCTCAAGATAAGAGAACAGCTCGGTTCTGCCTTCCTTCAACATCGAGGCTTGAACTGCGCCACAGCTTACTCCTGTAATGAATACTACAAACGTCAGCCAGTATCCAACCATATTCGAACGAGCATGGCTCAACACAGACCGGGATGTGCGACGTGCTCTGGCCATCTTGTACACCCCCTCCATAGAGCATGGATATGCGCTACAGGGAGGATCAATGCCAAGATGGATCTATTCGACTACAGCCTTTCCGTATGCACCGCCTCCACCAGATTGAATGCCGAGACGCCCTTCCCTGGCCAAGCATATCCTGTGTGCAATCTCCTCCCCCACTACCTCCGCAATGTCCGATTCTATAGTCTCATGGATAACGGTCATCTCTGTGCCGAAGGCGTCGATAAGCGCCCCTATTCTCGCCGGTCCCAGGCCTGGCACGAACTCCAGGGGAATCTGGTAATTGTACGAAGGACGATGGGGTGGATGAATCGGTTCCGCAGTATCGGAAAGCTCGTCGATTCGGTCGGCAACACCCCGAACCGTCCGAACGCTTCCACAGACGGGGCAAGCGCATGAATTTGGCCATGCCTTGAATCGATGCCCACACTCTTCGCACGCCGTGAGATGATATTTGCCAAGACGCGGATCGAGGCCGTAGTTGGCCACGACTCTGCGCCCATCGAGACGCGCAAGGGCCAGCCGGACCTCGGAAAAGGATGGCGCTTTCATACGCATGACGTTGTATTCCCGTCCAATCTTCGGCAACGAATGGGCGTCTGAATTCGAGGTAAATGTATAGTGCGACAGCTCCCCTATCCTGTCAGCCATGTCAGTGTCAGCAGAAAGTCCTAGCTCTACTCCGTCAACTAGTTTTCGCACATCCTCTCCGAACACTTCTGACATTCTGCGGGCGCAGGTTCCGTACAGGCTCTTGTGTGGGGTAAATGCGTGGGCAACCAAGAAAAGTCCTCCACTATCGGCAGCGAGCTGCGCAAGCTCCACAGGCGATAACCGCGCTCTCTGTGTGGAAAGATCCATGTTAGACACATATCGTGAAAGGCTGCGCGAATACTGGCGCAAGGCAGTCAAGGTTGGAAAGAGACTGAGATAATGGGCGCCTCTAGCCGATCCCGGACAGGCGGATTCCACCTCTGCACCGGGTATGACCGTAGTCTTGTCGAGGTATCTAAACCCTCCGCCAGGCGCCTCGGTCATGTCGCCCGATTCAAGAAGAGCCTCTATATCTTTGAGAACCCTTGTTGATGCACAATCTACGACGGCGACAATGTCAATGCCTTTGCGGGTGGCTGCCTCCTTCGCTATATTGGCAAATGTTAGATTGCGCGCACCCGAAACTTTTACAGGCTTACCTGCAGAATCTCTTCCGATATGGACGTGAAGGTCGACAAAGTAGCGGTTGAGCCCTCGTTCTGACATTATGTAAACATCCCCAATAAAAGTCAGTATTGATCGATCAGATTATCCCATTGGATTTTGGCATTACGCACGACATATGCTGCAAGCGCATGAGCTGACAGGAGAAAGGCCTAACATCCACGAAAGGTGGAGCAGTCCGGCAAGGGTTTTTACATCCCTTATCTCCTGCTTTGCCAGGATCTCAGGTATCTGGCTTACCGGCATCAGCTCCGTTCTGACGAATTCGTCATCATCGGGGCAGGCCTCGCCAATGTGGTCAACTGTTCCCGCATACAGGTGCATGAACTCCGTGGCAAAGCCGACCGCAATATAGAAGCCTGCAATTTTCTTCAGTTCAGCGCATGTACAACCGGTCTCTTCAAGCAGTTCTCTTTGCGCTGCCGCCCTAGGGGATTCTCCCGGATCGATACGGCCGGCCGGGATCTCAAGAAGCTCTTCACCCCCTGCGTACCTGTACTGCCGCACGAGTACGACCTTGTCATCACGCGTCACAGGTACCACTGCCACGGAATCCCGCGTTCTTACGACTTCCCTCGTGGCCGTGCGCCCGTTTGGAAGTTCAACCTTGTCCACATTAAGAGTCACAATCTTCCCGTTGTAGATCGTCTCACTGCTAATAGCTTTTTCAGTAAGGTCTTGTTCCATTGATATCTGCCTCCTGAACATCCATGTAGTTTCCGCAAAGCCTCTCCGTGATTTCCCGGCCTTTGCTCTTCCAATCGCCGCTCGGCAACTCCCCCCCGCCACACCAGCATGCTCCGCGGAGCATACAGACCCATTGTAGCTACAAAAACATGCAAAAACCAGGATGTAGACTCCGACCATCTCAACTGTCTTCTTCCGTATGCCGGACATATTCGGACAGATGAAGCACTATCCCCAGGCAACTCCCGGTCAGCCTTCCACCCTATCTGTTCATTCGAACCATTTGCCTCTAGCCCAAGTTACACGGGAGCGCCCGAAGACTTTTGCAAAGCTAGTGGACGAGTTTTCGTGCATACGCGCCTCCCGCCGCAGAGGTGAGGAAAAACTCCGGCTCCTCGTCGAACCCGCGCCCCATTGTTGAGAGTTCGATCCCCCGATCCTTCAGTTCGTCTATGGCTCCTCCTCCAGGCGCATAAGCCAACCGATGCCCACCTGCTTTCAGTATCCCACAGAGACGTTCTTCCACCTTCCGGCGGAAGCCGTCATCCATATCGGAGGCCAACACGCATGTAGCCGGCGTGCAACAGACGTCCGCCAACACGGTGACTGTATGGTGACTCAATACATGATGGCGTTCCCTAGGATCGCATCTTGAAAGCCGGGGCACTATGATTGCGCGCCCCCCCATTCTGTTGACTGCATCAGCTATGTGTGCCTGCTCTATGCCGGAAAAGCCGTATTGAGTGCCTGTTCCGACTATGCCCGGACCCATCGCCACCACCGCTCCCTCGCACCTGCATACGGCATAGGCAGCCACAAGCGCCGAATGGACATTGACCGCCTCCAGATCGCCCCCGAAGGCGTGCCCAGCAGTAATCGAGACGTGGAATAGTCTTTCTTCTTTCAGGCGGCGAACTACCTTGCTCAAAGCGTATGGGAGCGCTGCTCCGTCCGTCATTATGTAAGCAGCTTTTCCTGAAAACCCGGCAAGGACGGGAGCCACCATCGAATGGAGCTCGCATACGACCACAGGCATGCCGTCTAGCCCCGAAAAACTGTCAATTGCCCCATGGTACGCTGGATTCTCTTCGTAGCTCCCTGTAGCCAGTTGCATCGGAGTATACCTCATCTTCATTATGTGACCAGGCAGCTGATTGCTCAAACGGTCCCTCCCCAACACCCACACAACGAAGTGAGTACCACCGCTTCCAAGTCCGAGGTCGACCGCAGTGGTGTTCACGATCACCTCATCGCCTGGCTGTGCACTGCCTGTGATTTTAGGGTAACATATTGCCCGAACTGTACATCCATTTTCGGCCAGCTTTACCGAAAGCTCTTGTAGATCAGGAAACTCGGAAACGACGTCCACGACCTCGGCAACCTGTGCGTTCATCAACTCCCCCACCTCCACAAAGTAGCTTCCCCCTAGCGGCAAACGGTCACACAGGACATGGTGCTCCATGCGACAGCTGCGCGGTGGTTAGTGCCTAGCATCCGCAGAGCGCCGTTGGATGTATCCAATCACGAATTTGCCCCCAGGGACTGACGGCGGAAAAAGTCTGGGGGGCTGTATTTCGTGATGCTCGGCATGCCGATCCAAGCGATTCCTATGGGCACGCAACGTGGAAGTGAAGACATTGCTCAGGCGATTTGCTTGCCCTCGGAAATGACAGTTGGCAGCAGAAGTAGCCGACCTGCAGCATCATGATGATTTACGTGTTTACCAAGGTCATGCCGAGAAACTCGCCTACGCCTGCAGTTTCAGCCCGAGGTTGCGTACTTAGAGATCCAGTGTAGAACACGAATTTCCACCACAACATAGCCGCCTTCCGGGCCGATCATCGGCTCAGAAGGCGGCGCATTCTCACCTGATCTTCTATTGGCAGACCGCGCCCTTACACCAATACCGCCGCCAGGTCATAGTCGCTTGCGTCTTCAATTATCACATCAACAAGTTGACCCGGCCGCAATGTTGCATCGCCTATGTATATCTTGCCATCTACATCCGGCGCTTCCGCGAAAGACCGAGCTTCCACAACGAGGTCAGACTCGTCAGACGGCCCATCCACGATCACCCGAACCTTACTGCCCACTCTAGAAAGGCCGTATTCTCGGGAGATTCGCCTCAAGGCCTCCATTGCAGCATCCCTGCGCGCCTCAGCCACGTCATCGGGAACCTGCTCAGGCATGTCGTAGGCCCGAGTGCCCTCTTCACGGGAGAACTTAAATACTCCAGCTCGCTCAGGCCTAATTATCTTTATGAAGTCCAGTAGTTCCTCGAAATCTCTATCTGTCTCTCCGGGAAACCCGACGATGAGCGAGGTGCGTATGACGATTCCGGGCACCTGCTCCCTCAGGCGCGCAACCACTTCGATCATCTGATCGCGCGAGGCGTGTCGGTTCATGGCCCGAAGCAACCTATCTGAACCATGCTGCATCGGCAGGTCTATGTATTTCACGATGTTTGGCGTTGACGCCATGACCTCGACAAGCTCATCGTCTATTCTGGAAGGATACGCGTACATCACCCTTATCCATTCAAGCCCCTCTACGCGAGCGAGCTTTCGCAAGAGTTTTGCCAACGATGGCACGCCGTACAGATCCACTCCATACACGGTCGTGTCCTGGGCTATAACGATGGCTTCCCGCATGCCGTCGGCAACTAGTTTTTCCGCCTCCCCCACTACCGCCTCTAGAGGGCGGCTCTGCACCCCACCCCGAATTGACGGGATGATGCAGTATGCACACCTGTTCGCACACCCTTCGCCGATCTTCAGGTACGCATAATGAGCAGGCGTAGTCACCACTCGAGGAGCGTCCGCCGGCTGCAGGTACCCTGGATCATCAAGAAAAGCGGGACGTCTGCCGGCAACGGCATCCTCAACAGCTTCTACGCATCGACCGAACTGTCCGGTGCCGATGATGCCATCAATCTCGGGAATCTCCCGCATCAGTTCCACGCCGTATCTCTGTGGCAGACAGCCTGTGACAAGGAGAGCCTGCAACTTCCCATCCGCCCTTAGATCTGCATAATCCAAGATAGCATCGACGGATTCCTGGGCTGCATCAGCAATGAAGCTGCACGTGTTTACGAGGATAACATCTGCAAGATGCTCGTCTGACACAATCTCCATTCCGGCGTCGCGAAGAAGCCCCATCATTATTTCGGTATCTACAAGATTCTTTGAACATCCAAGTGAGCAAAACGCGATCTTCGTTCCTAAGTCACCAACCTTCGACAGATCAATGCTTCTTTGTGCAAGAGATTATTTTCCTGCAATCGATTTCAGTTCTGCACGGGCCGCATCCTGATCCTTCCGAAATCCCTCCGGATCTCCCGGATCGGGCGCCATGGCGATCAGCCTGTTCAAGACGGCTCTGGCCTCATCATATTGCTTCGTCGCTATCAGGGCCCGTCCAAGAATGAGATGATGGCAGGACTCGCTTGGGTCGTATTTCACTGCCAATTTCGCCTCTTCAACAGCCTTCTGCTTATTGCCTATGGAAAGCGGAGGCCCAGGAAGCTGCAGATACAGCTCTGCCATGAGGTAATGGCAGCTTGCATGCTTCGGATCAATGTCCAACCCCTTATCCAATGCGTCCTTCGTAGGTTTTACCGAGGCAAGACTTTGCAAAATCCCCCTTATCTGTCCTTCCTGCGCAATCGAAGCTGCAAGCCAGTAATACGCGTTCGCATTCCTCGGATTGGCTTCTGTTGCCTCTTGGGCATAGGCTCGCCCCTGAGCTAGCAAGTCGAGCCTTGCCTTCTTGTCCTTTTCAGGAAGCCGCGTAGACTTGAACCAATACGCCCGTGACAACCGCCACAGAATCTCGCAATCTCCCGGTGTAGCCTTGTTGGCTTGTTCCAATCCCGCAATGATGGCATCAGCGTTTCCAGGCTCGGATCTCCTCGAGTAGAGCTGATCAGCAACTTCAATCGCCCCACGCGCCAATGTTGCATCAGCACCTGAAAGACCGACCATAGCCATACAGACGATCGCAAGGTAACATACGACTAGGACAAGCCTGTGAATGCGGTTTTGGTCCTTCACGTCAACATTACACCCCCTGGTTTCGTAGTATTGTGAGATCAGAATCGGCCCATGAGAAGAAGGACGCCTAGTATTATGAAGGCAGATCCGGCCCCTATCCTCACCCACATGGCTGGAACATACTTGCCTATGAATCCTCCCGCAAGCACTCCAACAAGCGAGGAAACCACAAGGGCCGATGCTGAACCCAGAAAAACTGCCCAAGGCGACTTGCCTTCGGCAACCAACATCATGGTGGCCAGCTGAGTCTTGTCGCCCAACTCGGCCAGGAATACAGTGACAAATGTCGTCAACGCGACTTTAACCACAACACCATCTCCTGCTGTTTAAGCCCTATGTCGAATCCCCTTCCCCGCAATACACGTCCTTGGTACCCGTGGACGGGAATATTGTGTGCGCGCGCCGTCGGCCTTGGCATTTGTTTGTCAATGGCTTCCAGAAGAACTTCACATGCTTTCTGCCTTGTTCCTTCGTCAAGTGAAGGCGTCGCGGCGAAATCCACTATGTAGAGCCCCTCGACGGTATCGACATACAGAGCATAGGCGATTTTTTCGGAGTCTGCTCGTGCAACGAGCGCTGACAATGTGCTGCAGAACTTCGCCAGACCCGTTGGCTCGTTCTGCCAACACGGCCGTATCTCGTTAAACTCCATCACGAGTGGCAGGGCCTGAAATGAAGCCACATGGTTTAAAGTGAAACCTTTTGGGTTCCATCTCCCAGCGCCCTTTCTGCGAGGCATTTGATTTCTTTCCCATATTCCCAGATCCCTAATGGGCACGAACCCTAGCTTGGTGTAGAGGCCTATGGCTCTGAAGTTCCGATCCACAACTTCCAGCTGTAGCGAGTTGAGACCGAGTGTCTCCGCTTCTTTCAATACTCGCCTCATGAGAAGTTCGCCGACGCCGCGTCCCTGGTAGGCTATGCGGACTCCCATTCCGCAGATATAGCCCCGTTCTCCCCGTACTCCAAGAAACACGACTCCAACGGGACGGGATCCGTAAAGAGCCACAAATGAGTGGTGCATGTATATGTCCTCACGGTCAACCAACTTGATCAGGCGCTCAGGCGTGACCACAGTCGAAACGTAATACTGGCTGTAGGCATCATTGAACAGGTCAACAAGGGAGTCGATGTCAATGTTTGCCGCCTCAGTCAACAAGTAGTCCACGCCCTTCACATGCGCTGGCTCAATCACAATTCATCACCTGCCGCGCTCATAAGGCTTATGGCATCACACACTAGGCGGCCCAGCCCGGGCCAATCACACACATCGGGCCGCCTCTCAGCATCCTGACAGGCAGCATCGAGGCGCGCAAGGACACTGCCGAGCGCATAGCAACGATCGGGATCACCCAAGGGATCGAAACACATGAAGGCCAAAGCCATCAGAAACATGTCCCCGGCGATAGGCTTTGGGCTGCCATCGATCACCTTCGAAGCAAGACGATCCAAGCCCCCAAACACGCGATCAGGAGGGATGCACTCAGGCGCCAACTTCACTGCCCGTTCTGCGAATGCGGGCGAGATTTTTCTGCGTCTTTTCCCCCTTGCTTCACTCGCTCTGAGGACCGCCGGACGAAGCCTGTAGTCTGCCAAAGCTTCATCGAACCGACATTCGGCTTCTGTCTGCACTGCCTTCCGGATCAGGAAACTGATAAGCTGTGCCTGCTCGGGCGCTGGAACACTCGGGCGGGCCGAGCGAAGCAGATAGTCAGCAGCCGCCAGCGCCTGTGCCGACTCTGGACTGAAGCACAAATCCTGCGGCCGGTCCGGGCCGAACAGACCGCCATCCTCAGACTGCTCAGGCTTGTCTTCCACATTGCGCAAGGCTTTGGCAACACAACCTTCTACTTCATCATCCCAGCGCTCAAGCCGTTGTCGGATCTTCTCCAGCTGCGCTCCTTCAGCCGCTGGCGAATGCCCCGACAGGTTGTTCAGGCCGTGCGAGATATCCTCCAGAATCTGAGCAACCAGGCCGAGCAGAGCTGTTGCATGTGCGCGCTCCCGATCCCTTATAACCCAAATCAGTTCCCAAGCGGACTGCCGGGGTTGAGAAGACCTTAACATCCTCGCTATTGAACCCGCATCAAGGCTGCTCTCTATCTGAGAGCCTCCATAGGCACAGGTGGAACTGAGCCGAGAAAGTGAACCCTCACACGCCTCAGGTGATTTCTCCGTCATGGGGAGTCCAACTTCGATGAAAAACTCACCCTCCGCCCATCGGGTCGATATGGGTCTGCCCTCAGCGTGGGCCAGCATCACGGCGCGGCTAATCTCCTCAGGAGGCCTCTGCCTTGAGGCCGACTTGCCAAGACTTTCCATTATATGGGGACCAACACTCTCCTTGGCCGATGCCAGGATCTGGTCCCAGCAATCTCCATCCGTCAGTATCCAACTGGTGGAACCTCCACATTCACCAGGGGCTCCGGTGGCGCCGCAGCCACCCGCAGGCCTTTCAGCAAGATGATACGCCTCTCCGATTGTCCGAACAACCTCATTGGCACGGGCAACTAACGAACCCAGTTCTTTCTGGATTAACCCGCGGGATGCATCATCTGGACATGACTCCAGATCCCAAAGGACACTTTCGATTCCATCAAGAAAGCCTTCGATTTCCGATCGGGCGCCAGCCAACCCCAGAGCAACATCTGCATCATCCTGGACGGCCCTTTCCCATGCCTCTTCTGCCGCCGCGCCGATCAGCTCCCATCCCGCAAGATCTCCTCGGCGTGCCACGTCAAAGATGCATTCCGCTAGATCCTCGACTGAACACGCGTCGATCATGTCGCCTACCGCGTGCGAAGCCTGTGTGACATCGGGTTCACGGACCGGCATCGCCAGGAATGCGCGTCGTGGCTCCCCCGCTGCCATGGCAGCAGCCACCATCCATTCTGAAACCATTGTTCCCGCCTCTCCGGGCCCGCAATAAGGGCTTAACCGAGCCATAGCCCGCTTTGGGCGGCCTGCCGCCATCAACAAACGAGCTTCCAGAATTGCCCGCTCAATGCAGGCGTTTTCCGACGAGGAGAGAACAGTGGCAATGCACGCGGCCGTCTCTATCATGCCCCGCTCTATGCACTTCGCGGCACGCCTTGCGATTTCGTCAGATGGCCCACGTTCGATCAGAGCTTTCACGCCCAGCGAAGAAAATGCCTTTGGCGGCAGCTCGATGAGAACCTCCTGAACCCTCGTCCATTGCCTTCCAATAGATTCATTCACTTTGGCTGAGATGCTTGGAGGCGCGTCAGAATCGATGTAGGCAAAGAGCCTATCGAGAGCTTTGGGACCGCGGCGAACCAGTTCGAAGAGGGTCTCATCAAAACGGCCGCCTTCGAGCCTGGCCAAATCGGACAGGAGTTCCTGCACACTCCTCAATTTCCTTCATCCCTCCAAGCTATGGCAGCCATGTCGGTTTCCACGTCACAAACCCGAATGCACGTGCCGCATAATAGATACCTGCCACAGCCGCCACCCCTATGGCAGCTGTAACCAAGCCGCGAAGAATCGTTTTCGCCCGGCGGCTCCTCGCCTCCTCCTTGCTCTTTTGCAGCCGGTCCAGGCGCTCTTCTTCCAGCTGCTTTAGTGCGGCTGTTTCCTTGAGGAGGCAAAGCTCATTGTATCTCGCCACTACCTGCCCGCCGTCGAGCCCCACGCAATCCGCGTAATTGCGCATAAAACCCTTGAGGTATACTTCACCCGGTATGACCGCAAAGTCTCCCTGCTCTATGGCCTCCAAGTACTTCGACCTAATCTTGGTCGCCTCGCTCACTTCTTCCAGGCTCATGCCACTGGCCTCGCGTGCCTCCCTAAGGAGCACACCGATTTCGTTCAACGGCAACACCCCCGCGCCCCTCATACTAACCCGCGATTGCCGAGCGCATCTTCAAGATCCTCCTCGGTGATGAGGACTTTCCGCGGCTTGCTTCCCTCATAGGGTCCGACAATGCCGAGCACTTCCATGGTATCTATCAGCCTTGCCGCCCTTGCATAACCCACTCTGAACCGACGTTGTATCTTCGATATAGACGCCTCTCCTGAACTGACGACGAGCCTGACGGCTTCGGGGAAAAGCTCGTCGTCTTCAGCGATGCCTTCCCCCACGCTGCCGGTGGTTTCCACAGCTTTGGCCTCATAAATAGGCTTTCCCTGTTGTTTCAAGTATCTGACCAGGCTTGCCACCTCTTCGTCGGAAATATAGGCGCCCTGCACCCGTATGGGCTTTGGCAGTCCCACAGGATGAAACAGCATATCACCTTTTCCCAACAGATGCTCCGCGCCTGAAGAATCTAAGATGATCCTGGAGTCCACCTGCGAGGAAACGGCAAACGCTATTCTCGACGGTATGTTCGACTTTATAATTCCGGTCACAATGTCAACTGAAGGCCTCTGCGTCGCAATAATCAGATGAATTCCGGCAGCCCGCGCCATGAAAGCCAATCGAGCAATAGCGTCTTCCACTTCACGCTGGGCAACGAGCATCAAATCAGCAAGCTCGTCTATGATCACGACGATGTACGAGAGAGGCTTCAGCCGTGGCCCCGCAGCCTTTCCTTTGTTGGCTTCAGTGGAGACATCTGAACCGCCTTGCGCGTCCGCCTCTGATCCCTCGATATTTCTGTCTGTGCCGACGTCAGATCCAGCGATATTGGCGTCTGCATCGATATACTCGTCTGCAATTCCCAGACGTACCATCTCGTTGTACTGGCCAATATTCCGCGCTCCGGCTATTTGGAAGAGGCGGTACCTGTTCTCCATTTCCTCCACCACCCATCTGAGGTAGCCCGAAGCCTTCTTCGCATCTGTCACCACCGGAGCTAAGAGATGCGGAATCCCGTCGTACATAGAAAGCTCCACTCTCTTGGGATCAATGAGAAGAAACCTGACCTCATCCGGGGTTGCTTTAAACAGCAGGCTGCATATGATCGAATTCAGGCATACGCTCTTGCCAGAACCAGTGGCCCCCGCAACCAAGAGGTGTAGGAGATCGGCCATATCAGCCACTATTGGCTTTCCAGCAATATCCTTGCCCACTGCAAAGGTGAGGCGGGATTCCGCCTTTTGGAATTCGTCCGACTCTATTACTTCACGCAAGTATATTACAGACCTGTTTTTGCTCGGAACCTCGATGCCCACAGCGGCCTTGCCCGGTATCGGAGCTTCTATTCTGACACCTGCCGAGGCAAAGGCCAATGACAGGTCATCAGCGAGGTTAACGATTTTCGATACCTTGACACCGGGACCTGGTTGGACTTCAAAACGCGTGACAACCGGCCCGGCGCTGATTCCGACTACAGAAGCTTCCACGCCAAAGCTGGCAAGAGTAGACTCCAGCAGTTCGGCCATGGCATGCGGATCCTCCACTTCTTTGCGCGCACGACGCTTTGGCAACGCCTTGAGAATGCTCGTCGGAGGCAAATCGGAAGCAAGTCCATAGTTTATCAGCTCTAGCTGCTCCATTTCATCATGCAAGGACCCGATCGACTGCGATTTTGTGCCCTGAGCAGATTGCCTCGGCCGTGTCTTCGAAGGCGCGACACTTACCTCGTTGGCACCCACACTCAACTCACCTCTGGAAGGCTCGGGCAGATCCTCTTGAGGCTCCATTCGTTCCACGATGCCTGCATCAGGCTCTGATGTCTGGAAGAACTCCTTGAGTCTATCTAGACCCCGTTCTTGAGAATGGGCTCCAATCTCCGGCTCCGGCGCGGTCTTTGCCCGCCTGTTAGCTTCGAGGCAATCGCCTTCTCGGAACTGAACAGCCAGGTCGGCCCTATCAACGGCAGATTCATCCTCCGGATACGGGGGAGCAACCTCGAACAGCTGAAGCACTATTGCGTCATAGCTTTCTCTGATCATGCTTATGAGAAATGACAAGCCTGTCCATATCGATTTCGCGCCAAAGGTAACAGCAGTTGCAACAGGAACATCTGAAGCAATGGAAAGCCCTGCGATTCCAAGGGCTATTGAGATAATCACCGAACCCACAAATCCAAAAAGCCTGAGAAATACCCAGGCACCGGCAGCGCCCACAAGCCCTCCTCCTACGTCTGAACGTGAATCGGCGACGTATTGGGAAAAAGGAAGCCTGAGAGCAGTCTCCCCGAAATCGTTGAGCTCGAAGCCTATTACAACGGCAATGCACACGATCACGAGCCCTACAAACCGGACGAAGACGACATGTCCGGTCCGACGCCAGAGCATGAGAATTCCAGTAAGCGCCATCAAGGCCGGGACTGCGTATGCCCCGCGCCCGAACGCTGATATCATCAGATTGGCTAGTGCCCCACCTACGTAACCCGAAGGGCCCTGAATAAGAGAAATAAAGCCAAGAGCGGCCCCTGCTACCAAGAATATGCCGCCAATCTCCGAGCCCAGCTCGCCGCCGAGGGCATAGTCCTGCGAAGCGGCCGATTTCTTCGCATGCTTAGGCTTTGCACGCACTGGCTTCGAGCGTTTCTTTGTTCGGGTAGGTTGGCTTCCCTGTCGTGCTGCCACACCTCTTCACCACCGTAAGCACACAATTCTACTTACAGTCCCAACAATCCTCTAGCATGCAAAAGGATGGTGATGATCCCAATCGCCCAGAGGTAGTATGAGAAGTATGTCAGCTTTCCCCTGACGACCACGCGTCTCAGAAAGATCATGGCAGCGAGTCCTGATACGAAAGAGGCTGCTACAGCCAGGAGAAGAGTTCCAAGCTGGACTTCGGCCAAAGCTCCGGGGTTTGCCACAGGCCAGAGTATAAGGCTGCCCACAATCACCGGCAAAGACGCGATAAACGAGTATGACGTTGCAAATCCTCTTTCGAATTTGAGGGCGAGCGCGGACGAGATGGTCAGGCCTGACCGTGAAACCCCAGGGAAGATCGCGCACGCCTGTGCGACGCCCACGCCAAGAGCTTGCTTGTAACCGATATTGCCCTCGTCTATGCTTTCCTGTTTCCGCTGCTTTTGCCGCGACGATATGCAGTCGGCGCACCATAGGACGACTCCCGAGATAAGGAATCCGATTCCAGCAAAGAGAGGCGAACCGAACGCGTGCTCCACGGCGTCAGACGCGGCGAAACCGACCAAGGCCGCCGGGATACTAGTGAGGATCAAACATATGGCCATCTTGGCACTACCGTCGCGCTTCGCTATGCCGCGGAAAAACCCCATAATGATCTCCCATACCTCGCCGCTGTACAGAACTAGAACGGAAAGTGCAGTCCCAGCATGAACGCCCAGTGCTACCGTCATGTTGGGTTCAAGACCCATTAGCGCTTGAGCTACGACGAGATGCCCGGAACTTGATACAGGAAGAAACTCAGTGAGACCTTGGACTATTCCCAGCAACAACCCTTGGATGACGCTCAATGTAAACTCGCTCCTTGCCGCGGCCTCCTATTAACTCTACGAACTGCCGTGAGAATGGGAGGACGATCGCCGCGGTGATTATGTTGAACAATGCGTGTGCATTCGCCAACTGCGCTCCGGGATCGGTAGAAAGAAGGCGAAGTAAATCGCAGAAGAGTTCGATAAATGGGAGGAATGCTGCTGCCCCCAGAACATTGAAAATCAGGTTCGCCCACGCCAGTGTCTGAGAGTCGCGATCTGCCGGCAAGGCTGCAACCAGCGCAGTGAAACACGTGCCAACATTGCTTCCAATGACAAGAGCCACCGCCCCCTCAAGTTCGACAAGGCCTTCCCTGGTCAGTGAGACTAAAAGCGCGCTCACAACCGAACTGCTATGGACTGCCGCCGTAGCGGCGGCGCCTACTACCGCCGCAAGAATCGGCTTATGCGATGCCCAGGTCAAAATGACCTTTAGTGTATCCGAGTCCATCACGGCACCACTGGCTTCGGCAACCAACTCCAGGCCAAGAATGACTCCGGAGAAGCTGACTGCCGCCGCGCCGCCCAGCATTCGCATGCGCCCTGTCTCTTTCCTGACGCGGTCGGCTGCCCCGGGACCGCGGAGCTCCACCCATCCCCACGCCGTGAGCACGAGCCCTGCCCCGGCTGCCGCCCATCCGAGCCATGTCGGGCGGAGCCCCGCAATCTGCGCCGTCACGGTTGTTCCGACGTTGGCCCCAAGAATGGCAGCAAAAGCCGGGGCCAACCCCATCGCCCCTGAATTGACGAGGCCGACCAGGGTGACACTTACCAGCGTCGAGCTCTGAATCAGCGCTGTAACGCCCACGCCCGATACGAAAGCAGCCGGCACCGAGGCGCCATGAAGAGCCGCACGCGTGCGCGGGCCCAAAATCTCTCCGAGGGCCTTGCTCATCCCAACAAGTGAGAGCAGGAAAAGGGCGAGACCCCCTATAAAAGGTATCGCCATAATCATTTTGCCACCACCTCACGACATGAGCATCCAGTCAGAAAACCGTATGCCGCAGCCGGAGAGGTTATGTGGCGAGGCTGCTAGAGGTATTCGCGTATATCCACCATGGATCCGGGTGAAATTGTTGGGTCAAGATAGTCAGCCGGATCAGTCGACATAACCCGTTCCACCTGGCCTCTGCCATCAGGCATAGGCCAGACCGAGAGGGGCACTCCCCTCACGCGGCACGAGACAAGCATGGGCGGCTCTACGGGGCCCATGGAGGCACGCCAGGCTGCGTAAGGGTCCATCTGCCACGCAGGCTCGCCCAGAACATCTTCAATGGGCATGACTGTGTAAAGCATCAGTGGATACGCTCCTTTGCCCTGCCAGCTATCTTCCGTCTGACCGCGATGAGCTCGTCCAGCTTTCGGAGCGCGTCAGCGAGGCTTCCCACAGAGTCTATTAGCCCTGCATCCACGGCATCCTGTCCTACCAGGACTGTGCCCACATCCCGAAGGAGTTCCCCCGTCCTGAACATGAGATCCCTGAAGCCCTCAGTTGAACACCTGGAGTGTTCCGAGACGAACTTTATTACCCGCTCCTGCATCCGCTCGAGGTACTCATACGTCTGCTGTGTTCCCACCACAAGCTGGCCTGATAGACGCAGCGGGTGTATGGTCATCGTGGCAGTGCTCGCAATCATCGAGTAGCTGCAGCTAACTGCAATTGGGACCGCGATGGAATGCCCGCCTCCAAGGACTATGCTGACTGACGGAGTTGTCATCCCTGCAAGCAACTCCGATATGGCCAGCCCGGCCTCGACATCCCCTCCCACCGTGTTGAGGAGAATGAGAAGCCCCTCAATCTCATCGCTTTGCTCTATAGCAACGAGCTGAGGCATTATGTGCTCGTACTTGGTCGTCTTATTCTGAGGCGGCAGCACGGTATGGCCCTCTATCTGGCCAATAATGCTCAATACATGTATGTTGCTGGGCGGAGAAACGGGGGTTTCGATCTCCCCGAATTCCCTCAACGGAGCGCCTGCCAGCTCCTCTTGCTCCGGCGTCTGCTGCATCGGCTCAACCTCTGATTCAGCCCTCATATGCCGTTTGCACCTCCGTCAGTGAAGTCAACGTTAGTATGAGGGTGTGAGCAGAGTAATTATGTATCGGAATGCGAAGGCGGGGAAGAAACCCGCCCGCGCATTCAGGCTACACATCCATTACCACTGGAATGACCATTGGACGCCTGCCGGTGCGTTCGAAGATGAAAGAGGATATTGCGTGCCTCAGACGGTCTTTCAATGACTGAACCTCCAGCACGCCCTCGCCTTCGAACTTCTCCACTACGTCGGAGGCCACGGATCTTATGTCATCAATGAAATCCTCAGACTCCTTCAAGTAAACGAACCCCCGCGACACGATCTCGGGGCCGCCCACGATGAGCGCTCGACTCCTGTCGGCTGCCACGATGGCTACTACGATTCCGTCTTCCGAAAGAAGCTTCCTGTCTCGCAGAACCACGTTGCCTACCGCTCCAACTGAAAGGCCGTCAACGAGAAGATGCCCTGAGGCAACACGGCCCGCAACTTCCGCGCGTTCCTGGCTGAACTCGAGAATATCGCCGATCTCAGGTATGAGTATGTCGGACCTTGGCACTCCGACCTCCTGAGCGAGCCTCGCATGCTTAACAAGATGCCTGTATTCTCCGTGCACAGGGACGAAGTATCGGGGCCTAACAATGTTCAGCATCAGCTTGAGCTCCTCTTGGCTTGCATGGCCCGAAACGTGAAAACCCGAAAATGCCTCGTGTATCACCTCGGCGCCCTGTTTGAAGAGGCGGTTGATAGTGGTTCCGATCATCCGCTCGTTTCCCGGGATAGTACTGGCAGATATGATTACTGTATCGCCTGGTACGATTGACACCTTTCTGTGATCAGACATAGCCATTCGAGTTAGAGCACTCATGGGTTCTCCCTGGCTGCCAGTGGTCATTATCACCGCGCGGCTCGGGGGCAGGGATTCCAACGTGTCAAGATCGACTATGGTGCCGGGCTTGACGCGAAGATAACCCAGATCCAAGGCAAGCTTTACATTATTCTCCATCGAGCGCCCCACGATGGCTACCCGCCGCCCTACTTCAGCCGCGGCATCAAGCGCTTGCTGTATGCGTTCGATATGCGACGCAAAAGTTGTAACAAATATCCTTCCCTCGGCGTCACGGAATGCGTCCCGGAAAAGCTCGCCCACTACTTTCTCTGACAGAGTGTATCCAGGACGATCAGCATTGGTAGAGTCGGAAAGCATCACCAAGACGCCGCGCTCACCCAATTCCGCGAAGCGGCGCAAGTCCATTACCCGCCCATCTATCGGAGTTTGGTCGAATTTGAAGTCAGAAGTATGAACTATTATCCCAGCCGGGGTGTTGATGGCCAGAGCCACACAATCGGCAATGGAATGGCTTACATGGATGAACTCTACACTGATTTCTCCAAAGCTCTCCTGGTCGCCCGCGCTTATGACGCGGGCATTGCCGCCCAGCTGAATTCCGTGCTCCCTCAGTTTTGCCTGGACCAAAGCCAGGGTGAGCCTTGTGCCGTACACCGGTACGTTGCCGATACGTTTAAGTACGTATGGAAGGGCCCCTATGTGGTCTTCATGGCCGTGTGTAAGGAAGATGGCCTTGACCCGTTGGGCATTCTCCGTCAAATATGTGATGTCTGGGATCACCAGGTCGACCCCTGGCATATCGTCTTCGGGGAACATGACTCCAGCGTCCACGACGGCTAGATCGTCTCCCATCT
>ERZ795045.1134-NODE-1134-length-31022-cov-6.433042_pt1 | contig 31022 bp, 21 predicted proteins | sample MGYA00375129_ERZ795045 | MGnify/ENA primary metagenome ERZ795045 (study PRJEB30174, sample SAMN05720166) | activated sludge metagenome | isolation source: anaerobic digester from wastewater treatment plant | place: Japan | collected 2015-05-15 ...
CTCTGTGGTTAAATGTTCTTTCAATCAAGTAATTGAAAATTAAAAAGACACGGGCAGGGGTGTCTGTGCTATCTATAAAATGTCTCGTATGCCATATAATGCCCTTGCGTATAGAATAATCCATACCTCTTTACCATGTAATCAGATAGATATAGAAAAAAGCATTTAAAACCTTGCCCGTATGGCTAATACTTGAATCGGTCAAGATGTTTTGTCCATTAATTTCTTTCATTTTTTTATTTCTAATTTGCCTTAAGAGTACGTAATTATCTTTCTTAACTACATAGTAATTTTAGCATTTGTGTACTATTTAATTTTGGATATATCATCTCCTTTTTGATTTTCAAATATTGTCTATCTTATTCTTTTTTTATTCTTTGATACTTTTATAACCCTAATTTAAGGATTTTGTCATGAGAAAAGTTTTTGGTTTTTGTGTACTGTTTGTTTCTTTTGTTTTATGTATTGGTTCGGCTGAGGAGGTATGGAAGGCAGGTGTTGCGGTATGCGATATAACACCACCTACGGGTTTATGGTTGGCGGGTTATGCGATGCGTGACCGTCCAGCAGAAGGGACAATACACCCACTATGGGTAAAGGCTTTATCTTTACAGGATTCTCAGGGAAAAACGGTGGTGATTGTTAGCAGTGACATACTTGGTTTCACTGCGGAAATGTCACAAAGGATAAAACAGCATGTAAAAGAAAAGACGGGGTTAGAATCTGGGGATATCCTTTTAAATAGTTCTCATACCCATTCAGGTCCTGTTGTTGGGGATTCACTGATTGCTATGTATAAGATTGCAGATGACACGGAACATTTGAATAAAATTCAACAATACACAGAAGAACTCGAAAAAAAGGTTGTGGATACTATTGTTACTGCAATTGGGCATTTAGAATCTGCAAAGTTATTTATGGGAAGAGGGGTCGTTCGTTTTGCTGTAAATCGTCGTAATAATAAAGAGGCAGAAATCGAAACCACGTATGATTACAAAGGTCCTGTGGACCATTCTGTACCTATACTTGTGGTTAAAAATGCTGGGGATGATAGTATCCGTGCCATTGTGTTTGGTTATGCGTGTCATTCGACAGTTTTATCTGGCTATCAGTGGTGTGGTGATTATCCAGGGTTTGCCCAGATAGAGTTAGAGCAAGCATATCCTATGGCGAAAGCCCTTTTTGTGGCGGGTTGTGGTGCAGATATAAATCCTTTGCCCCGCAGAACAGTCGCCTTAGCACAACAGTATGGGAAAGAACTTGCGGTAGCAGTTACTCGTGCTATAGAAGACAACTTACAAGAATTACCTTCATCTCTGAAAACAAGATATGAGACTGTTACACTACCACTGGAAGCACCTTTGTCGAAAGAGGAGCTCCAACAAATAGCCAATGACACAAATAAGGCGGAGTATATTCGCCGTTCTGCTCTCTATTTGTTAAAAGATTTGGAACGGGGAATTCCCTTGAGAACTTCGTATCCCTATCCGATACAGGTATGGAATATCGGTGGATATCCTATAATAGCATTGGGCGGAGAGGTTGTTGTTGATTATGCCATTGCTATAAAACAGCAGTTACAGACAAATGCAATGGTGTTAGGTTATTCCAATGACCTGATGAGTTATATCCCTTCTGCTCGGGTGATTCGTGAAGGAGGCTATGAAGGTGATACTTCACAATTAGAATATAAAATGCCTGCCAAATGGAAAGAAGACATCGAAGAACTCATCCTGAATACTGTTACACAAATGTGGAATCAAATTAAGTAATCATATTAAGCCTATCACATCTATTGCTGAATAGGATGTTATAAACTATCTGGTTGCTTTTTTTGAAGACGTGCTCACAGAAAGTGAAAAGCCATCATATATTTTATGGGTTTATCATGATTCCATGGGTCTTTGGAAATAAATAGAATATAATCTGGTACAAGTTCTTGCAACTCTTTTGGTCACCGACTATGTTTCAGACGAAACTGTTCTATTGCTATTACGGTCTGAGCTGATTCAGGATTAAGATAGGTCTGAGATACAACATTAAAAATTTGATTTACTTCTGGACAGATTAATATGCTCTAACAAAGTATTTGTGTGTTTGGCTAAATTAATAGGATTTATTTATAAATTTATTTTTAGGGACTTTATACATTATGCAAATTTGTTTTTATTTGTTATTCTTGGCTTAAAATATAAGTGATGTATAAATAGAATTTACAAACAGGAGAAGGGTTATGGAAAAGGATAATAAACATAAAGAGAAACGTTTTTCTACTCGCAGAGAATTTTTAAAATCTGCAGGTGTTATGACTGCGGTAGCTGGTACATCTACGGTTAAAAATGCATGGGGTGCTAATGAGACATTAGCATTGTTTGGTGGTAGCCCTGCAGTAACTTATCCGCAAGATGATTCTGCACGCTGGCCTCGTTATGGTAAGGCGGAGGAAGACGCAGTATTAGAATTGGTTCGGAATCCGTCTTACAATCCAATAGATAAATTGGAGGAGGACTGGAAGAATTATATGCAGGTGCCTTATGTAAAGGCGCATTTTAATGGGACAAGTGCATTACTTGCGATGTTTTTTGCTCTTAATTTACCACCTGGCAGTGAGATTATGGTTCCTTCGTATACCTTCTTTGCAACTATTCTTCCGATGCGTTTGTTTGGGTTGGTTCCTGTTTTTGTAGATATTAATCCACAAACACTCAATTTTGATTTAAATGATGCAAAGAAACGGCTAACGCCGAATACGAAGGCTGTTCTTCCAGTTCATTGGATTGGTTTGCCAGCAGATATGGATGACATTAATGACTGGGCGAATGAGAAAGGACTTATTGTTCTTGAAGATTGTGCCCATGCACACGGAGCAAGATTAAAAGGGAAGTTAATGGGCACATGGAGCAGAATGGCTATTTTTAGTTATCAGATGAGCAAGCCTTTACCTGCTATTGAAGGTGGTATGGGTGTTTATCAAAATGCAGATGATTGGGGACGTGCAGTTGCTTTTGGTGATTATAAAGTAACAAATTTGCCAAAGGATAATCCATACACGAAATATTCGGGTTCAGGTTTGGGTGTTAAATTACGAATGCATCCGATGGCAGCAGTACTTGCTCGTTGTCAGTTGATAGGACTGGAAGAACGGAATGAAGCTGGTGTTCGTCAAATTCGGAAGCTAAATGACCAACTTTTAGAATTGGAAGGGCTTTCGGAGCAGACCAGCGGAAGAAAGGATGTAAAACGACTTCATTATCAGTGGAATATGCTGTTTGTTGATGAAAAGAAAACAGGTGTGCCACGAAATCGGCTTGTGGAGGCTTTACGTGCGGAAGGTGTTCATGCTGATGGACTTCATTATACATTACAACATGAATTGCCTGTATACGCAGAAGATGAATGGTGGCATCACAAGCCTGTTATCCCTGAGTTGCCTGGTTCGAAACAGGCAAATGAAACGAATATTGCTCTACCATACTTTACAAAAGAAGTTCCTGAATTGGTTGAGCAATATGTTAAGGCATTTCAAAAAGTTTGGGCCCATCGTAAAGAATTAGTGTGATAGAACCAAAATGCAAAGTATAAAAAGAAGGATAAGAAAAATGAAGTGGATAGGAGTGATAGTTTTTACTTTGTTATGTCTTATGTCAACAATTGCTAACAGTGAAGAAGAATTTTGTCCACCTGTGGCAGTACGTTTGATGAGTTATGGTGCATATCAAGAAAGTGCATGGACACACTTGCCTTCTATAGGGGTAAAATACTTATTCATGGCTGTTCCAACTGCTGACCAAGTTGCAGAAGTGATGAAAAAATTAAATGAGCATAACTTAAAGGTTTTGGTTCTTCGAGGTGAGGCTGATATAACACAAGATAACTGTATCCAGCAATTGGAAGACCAATTTAAAGTGTGTTCACAAATGGGTGTTCATTATCTTTTCCTTTCCGCTAAACGTAAAGAGACCCCAAAAGAGGTTGTATACGAACGATTACGCAAAGCAGGTGATGTGGCTGAGAAATATGATGTGACTTTAGTATTAGAAACGCATCCTGATTTAGGAACTAATGGTGATGTGCAGATTGAGACAATGAAAGCAATTAATCATCCACGGGTACGTGTAAACTTTGATACTGCAAATATTACCTATTACAATCAAAATACAGATGCAGTTACTGAATTAAAAAAGTCCGTCCCGTATGTCGCAACGGTTGAATTTAAAGACCATACGGGAGAGTATGAGACATGGAACTTCCCTCCACTTGGGCAGGGGAAAGTAAACTTTCCCGAAATTGTAAAAATCTTAAAAGAACATCATTATAATGGTCCCATCACTATTGAATTTGAGGGTGTAAAAGGGGTGGAACTAAATGAACAGCAAATTAAAGATGCAATAGAGACTTCCGTAAAATACGTGCATTCTATTGGTTGTTTTAAATAATTAGACCGAAACATATTTTTATAGTAAGGAGTGGATAGCCTGTGAACATAGTTACGAAAAGTTTAGGATATGCAGACTGGATATTAATCCTTTTCTATTTTGTTCTGATGTTAGGGGTTAGCCTTTATTCTTATCGCTATATCCAGCAATTGAAGGATTATTTTAAAGGAGGAAATCGTATTCCGTGGTGGCTTAGTGGGGTTTCCTTCTGGATGACCAGTTTCAGTGTTGCCGCCTTCGTTTTCTATCCATCCCTCTGTTATCGTTATGGCTGGGTCGGTATTACGCTACTGTGGGTAGCGGTGCCTGCTACTATTTTCAGTGCTTACGTGTTTGGTTGGCGTTGGCGTAGACTACGTGTGAATAGTCCAGTCGAGTTTGTAGAAGAACGCTATAACGGGACATTACGTCAAATCCTTGTTTGGCAAGGAGTGCCAGTTAAAATTATTGATGATAGTATGAAACTATTAGCAACGGGTAAGTTCGTCTCCATTATTACGAATATCTCTATTGCCGACTCCATACTTCTCGTAGGTGGTATTATTCTCTTTTGCACTTTTCTTGGTGGGCTTTGGGCAGTTACGATTACTGATTTTATTCAATTCATTGTGTTGGGTGCAGGTTTACTCGTTATTTTGCCATTATCCATATACCACGCTGGTGGTATTACTCACATTTTTGAAAGTGTTCCCAAAGGATTTTTCCACCTTACCAATGATGAATTCCCATGGAGTTATGTTATTCCATTAGTGATACTTTATGCCTTTTCTTGGAGTAGTATTAATTGGTCGTTGATACAACGTTACTATTGTGTGCGTGATGAGAAGGAGGTAAATAAAGTCGGTCTCACTGTGATTATTCTATATATTATTGGTCCTCCACTCATGTTTTTCCCTGCTTTTGCTGGCAAATTAATTGTGCCAGAATTGAAAGATGCTGGTGATATTTATCCAATCTTATGTTCAATGCTTCTACCTGCTGGGATGTTAGGGCTACTTATCTCAGCAATGTTCTCCGCGACAATGTCTACGTTGAGTAGTGATTTTAATGTCTGTGCCAGTGTTATTACGCAAGATGTCTATCGACGGCTAATTCGCCCTTATGCTCAGGAAAAGGAACTGATATGGACAGGGCGTATCAGCACAGTTGTGGTCGGAATTTTAGCCTTAATAGTTGCTTTACTGCTCAGCCGTGGCAAGGCAGAGAATCTATTTCGGGTGATGGTGACTTTGTTCGGTGTAGCCACAGGACCTGTTGCTGTGCCCATGATGTTAGGGATGGTCTCTAAAAGATACACGGCACGTAGTGCCATCTTTGGGTTTTGTATAGGGACACTTGTCGGACTATTGTTCTTGTATATCCAGTTGTGGGCAAAATCGTTCACACTACCTTTTGGGATTGCTTGGGTTGCTGATAAAAAAGAACTTATTCTCTGGGGTTTAACGATGAAGATGGAAATAGCCATGTTCTTAGCAACAACATCCATAACATATGTATGTATGGAACTAATCACGATCCTCGTTCCCGCTTCTATCTCAGAACGGAATAATATTGGCAAATTCTTCCAGAAGATTGAGAATCCTATCGGTAAGTTAGATGAAGATAAAGAAGTTATAGAAGGAAAAGAATATTTTTCACCATATAAAATTGTAGGCACTTGTGGTGTGCTGATAGCTATCGCTCTCTTTATCATTTCCGTAATTTCCACGCAAGGGACAGAACAAATTATTGGTATAACAGTATCTCTCCTATCACTACTTGGTGGGCTCCTTTTCTTCTATTTCAATACCCTCGCCCATTCTAAAAAATAATATCCAAAAACCATTAGATACTTTCTTAAATATACCAGAGTATAACTTTGATAATGATATGATAATTAAATAAACATTTTTAGGAGGGATTAAATAGGGTTGAGTAGTTTCTGGATTTCGGGGTTGTTTATATTGTCAAGTGTTACGACGGTGACACCAGTGTCAATTCTTTTTTCAACAGGTTTCCCTTGAATTGTATCGTATGCAGTTTTGACACCAAGATAGCCCATATTAAATGGGTTCTGGACGATGAGTGCCTGAATGACACCATCTTTAAGGGACTGAATTTCCTCTTCCGCAGCATCGAAGGCAACAATTTTTACCTGTCCTGCTTTCCCTTTGCTTTTTATAGCCTGTGCACAGCCGACCGCACTGGATTCATTAGCGGCGAAGATGCCTTTGATACTCGGGAAGGACGTTAGCATATCATTAGTCACATCCATTGCTTTAGCCACATTACTTTCACTATATAGGGTTGAAACTAATTTTATTTTGGGATAGTTGGCGATGCCCTCTTTAAATCCACGTTCTCTCATTTCAGAAGTAGCGGCACCAGGCACAAAAGGTATCAGTCCAACATCCCCTTCTTCACCTATGAGTTTGGCGAGATGTTCTGCTGCAATTTTGGCTCCAGCGACGTTATCTGTTGCTACAAAGGATACTGGCTTTTCGGAATTTACACCAGAGTCGATAGTGACCACGGGAATGCCTTTTTTTACCGCAGTTTCGACGATACCAACAAGGGCATTTGCATCACTTGCAGCAAGGACAATCGCATTAACATTACGGTTTATCATATCTTGAACGATATTTATTTGTTGTTCTACTTCTGTTTCTTTTGCTGTTCCCTGCCAGATGATTTTTACGCCTAATTCTTTCCCTGCTTGTTCTGCACCCGCTTTTACTGTTAGCCAGAATTGATGTGAAAAGGATTTCGGGATAACTGCGATTTCTATTTCTTTTTTGTTGGATGTAGAGACTTTTTGTGAATCTGACGCTTGTTGAGAAGGACCGCAAGAAATTAAAGTTGCGGTAATGATGAATATTGCAAAGAGATTTCTGAGCATACATATTCTCCTTTTATATGATGTTAGTTGTTGATGTAAAATCGAGCATTTATTGTTATTACCGAGGTACGTAATACCGTTCCCCAGTACCAACCACTTCAATTGCGATTCCATGTGTCTTAACATCAAGTAACCGGGCAGAGGAACCAGGTATAATTTCACCAACATATACTTTATTTAAATTTATAATAGCCAACCCATGAGGATTTTTTGGACCGGCTTCGCGAAGGACATTCAGTTGCATGTTTTCAAGCCCAAGCCGAACTCTATCCGAAGTCCTCAATACAGGTAACCTTGTCATGTCGATAGATTCTTCTACTTTGGGTTTAGGTAGCGATAAGGTTTGCTGGAATTGTTCTGGCTTTAATGATGGTGGAGGTTCTAATTCCTTTGTTACTACCTTCGGAGGTGTTACATCTTTTGGGGATTGATTAGATGAGACAACAATGTTCTTTTGTGGCTCATTTTTTGGGGTAGGCGGTGAAGATGTTTCTTCAGGAGTAGATAAAGGTTTTTGAGATGTAGCCGACTCATTGGTAGGGGGTTGTATCACCGTATTTTGAACAGGTGTCTCTTCAACTTGTTGAGTTCTTATAACAGGTTCTTCTTTTATTTCCTGTTCAACTCTATTATTCTTCTCGGTTGTATTTCTTGCAATTTGTAGTTGTGTATTTTCAGATTCTATTGGAATTTGTTGTTTACTTTTGGATTCTATCGGTTCTTTCGCAGTTGTGTCTGGTGATGGTTCCTTTTGAGGTTCTGGCTGTATTGAAGGTTTAACAGGAGGAAGAATCTGTTTTTGTTCTACCTGAGCAGGTTGTGGTTTTGGCATTTCTGGCACAGGATTGTTCTCTTTGGGTGGTGTTGATACAGCCTTTGTCGTTATATTTTTGTCCGTATCGTTTGTCTGTGTCGCTTCATCTGAAATTGCTTTCTGTGGTTCAGATGGGGGTTCATTTTGTGTTGACTTCTCGTCTGATGTTGAGTTATTAGAAACAATAACGGGCTGAGAATTTTTAGCGATTTGTGTTTTAACAACTAAAAAGGACACAGACACAGATATAACAATCAAAGCAAGAAGAAGCAAAACACCACCTAAGAAAAATACTTTAGGAGAAAAAAATACAACGGGTGCCCTATCAGGAGTAGATGAAACGGCATCAGGCTTGGTTGTTTCCGAAACAGTCGAAATAATTTCGGTGCTATCCTGTTCTTCTATCTCTTCCTTTTCAAGAAGTTTCAATTGCCGTTGTTTTTCTTCCTCGAGTTTTTTTAGTGCATCGAGGATTGAACTCATTTATTTTCTCCTAATTACAATTAATATATATTATTTTACAAAAATGTAGAAAAAGAAAAAAACTGGAAGAGAAACTGAAAAGAGTTTCCTAAGTTTATTAAGATAATATTCAATAGATAGAAATTATAATTAACTAAGACCCCTCATAAATATTTTTTAGTTATGAATGGTTATAAATTGGTGAATGCACTTTATATGATTAGCAATAGGTGTTTACAAAAAATTGGAAAGAAGTTTAATTCTCAATTGGATTAAATGTTAGTGTTACAATTTCTTTTGTTTTATTTGATTTTCTAAAATATGAATTGATATGGTAATTTTTTTGCAAAATCTGTAAATTCATTTCATAAAGGAGATGAACAATGAGTCATAAAACTTTGTTTGGAATGCCTCTTTCAGATAAAGCAATAAGAAAGGGTGAAAAATTAAAGAAAAGGTTTGCAAAGAAGTTTGGGTATACAGGTAAGGATGAATTTCCTTTAATTGCTAAGCCTAATGATATTTTATCACCATTTATTAATTTACATGATGTTTTTTCTGAGAACGAAGGAATGTCTCTCGACCCTACCAGAGGTATGGTTATTGGGACTATTCGTATGGGATATGGACATTACCGCATCGGAATGGCGATAGCCTCTGCGGTTAATCATGCAGGTTGTATTCCATACTGGTTTGATTTGTTGAATTTTAACAGTGCAGGGGCACGGATGATTCGTTATCTGGATTATTGGTATTCGCTCGGGTCTCGTCTCTCGCAGAAATCAAAGTTGTTTAATCGTTTCTTTTGGGATCCACTGATGGGAAAATGGTATCGTGGTCTGGAGAAGAATTATCCTGTAATGGCTACAGCGGAGGTGTTGTCTGATGTATATCGTCAACTCGACCCTACTATTCCTGTTCTGGCAACCCATCCGTTCAATGCACACGGGGCGAGTTTCGCAGGTATGAAGAAGGTTTTAAATCTTATTCCAGATAATTGTCCATTAGGCTTTCATCTTTCGCCAGAGGCTTTGCAGATTGTTCAGGGACCTTCTGAGTATTTCGGATTTCGCACACTTCGTGGAATGATTACGCCTGGTATTGGGAAAGGTATACCGCAAGAGCAAATAAGAGCGGTTGGACATTATGTTGACTATGAATTATTGGCTCCGTTAGAAGAAGATGTGCAAAATCGTATCTCACGTATGGATAGGAAAGAGCCAAGACGGTTCTTAATTTCTATTGGTGGGGCTGGTGCTCAACAAGATTTACTCGTTAATATTGTTAAGTTTCTATGGAAATGGATTAAAGATGGAAAACTGGTTTTATTTATTAATTTTGGTGACCATAAGAATGCATTGGAGTATTTTCGGAAGAATATTCCACAATTTGATGACCTGCTTGTTTTACACAATCAGTGGGAAGAAACAAAACAATTTGTAAAGAATGCATTAAATAATGAAATTATAGGAACACTTCATGGCTTCCTGCATGACAACACTTATTCCGCAGTCTATACCACGAATCTGTTGATGCGTCCAAGTGATTTGCTAATGACCAAACCCAGCGAATTAGCGTTTTACCCGATACCCAAATTGTTGTTAGAACGAGTTGGCGGACATGAAGCATGGGGTGCTATCCGTGCCAGTGAAATTGGTGATAGCACACCGGAATGTGTTGGGCTTGATTTTATTTTGCAAGTACTAAACATGCTTATTGAAGAAGATGACTTGCTTAAAATGTATAATGAACAAATTGTGTTACTTAAAAAAATCGGTATATACGATGGTGCATATAAAGCGGTAGAGATTGCTATGGAAAAGTAAAAACGAGTTTAATTTAGGTTTTATGGAATTTAGCAATAAAAGGGATATTGTTACTACAACGAGACATGCCCTCTCTTTGGGATTTTTTTGAAAGAAATATATTAATTTAAGAAATACCCGATTTTCGATGTGATTTTGCTCCTGCTTTATTTACATAAACAAAGTGTGATTTACTGGAAAACAATTTGATTTTTGATATTTAATAGTGTATGATATAAGTGAAGTTATTGTGTTCTTTAAAAGTTTAATACTAAACCAAACAAATTAACCCCGAATGTTATCCGGGCGACTTGCGAGGGCACATGCAATAAGAGGTCTCGGGTAACAGAAGAAAAAGGAAAGGAGTTGGGTTATGAAGAAACAAGGTTTTACGCTCATTGAGCTACTCGTCGTCATTGCTATTATTGGTATTCTTGCCGCTATATTATTGCCGGCACTTGCCCGTGCTCGTGAAGCGGCGCGTCGTTCCTCCTGCCAGAACAATTTGAAGCAGTGGGGTGTCGTATTGAAGATGTATTGTAACGAAGCCAAGGGAGAAAGATTCCCGCCGTTGCAAGTTGTAAGAACAAAGTGTGAAAATCCTGCAAACAACTATCGGTTTGCAATCGCAGCAGCACCAGCAGTGGATGTCATTTATCCTGAATATTTGACAGACCCCTCCATTGCCATTTGCCCGTCAGATGCAAGAGATACTGCTCAATATTTGAAGAGACAAGATGGTACTACATATTTAACATGTAAACCCGAACGCTTGGATGCCAGTTATGCTTATTTGGGTTGGGTTTTCGACCTTAACAAAGAGTTGGGAACTACTTCTCTAAGCAGTTATAGTCAATTAAATGCTCTGATTAGTCTTATGGGTGGAAGTTCTATCCCATCAGATGCACCTGTTCCTATTCAATTTGCGAATGCTATCAATCAGTTGATTACAGATGCTCTTGGTCCAATAGGTGGTTGCATTAGTGCTTCTAATCAGGCAGCAGCAACACAACTGATTGGCATTGCGGATAGAGACATTTCTGTCCCAGCAGGAACAGGAAATGGTGGTGGTAGCACTGTATATAGGCTTCGTGAAGGTATTGAACGCTTCTTGATCACAGATATTAATAATCCGGCCGCTTCTAACAATGCTCAGAGTGAAGTGTATGTCATGTTAGACCAATTCTCCGCCTATGGTGCCATTGACTTCTTTAATCATCTGCCCGGTGGTTGCAATGTGCTTTATATGGATGGCCATGTTGAATTCATTCGTTACATTGGTTCCAATGATACTACAAATCCAGATATCAATGCTACCGAACCGGTCCTTCCAAGTGTTGGTGTTGTCATTGGTATCATTGCTCAGGCAGCTGGTTATCAATAAAATTTAACTTTTTCCGCCCTCGCAAGGAATTTTCATGGGGACAGTTTCAACTGTCCCCATTTGTCTTTTAAATTGCCTTTTATAAAAAGCGATTTTACAACACAGAAATGTTTATAATTTAGTAAGAGTTTATGACTATATTATTACGAGTTATATGTTTTACAAATTGAGAGTACTTTACTGAAAGGCGACACATTATGGAGTATAGAATTGAATGTGATGCATTAGGCGAGGTTCAGGTTCCCCTTAACGTCTATTATGGTAGCCAAACTGTTCGCTCACTACAATTTTTCTCAGTTGGTAAAGAAAAAATGCCGATGGAGATTATATACGCATTAGCACTTGTAAAAAAAGCCTGTGCACGAGCGAACCGTGACCTCGGTATACTTAAACCAGAATATTGTGAAATCATTACTACTGTGGTTGATGAAATCCTCATAGGTAAATGGGACGAGCAATTCCCTCTGCATGTCTGGCAAACAGGAAGCGGAACCCAAACAAATATGAATGTGAACGAAGTTATATCTACACGTGCTAATGAACTTTTAGGTTCACCCCATAGCACTAAAAAACCGATACATCCAAATGACCATGTGAATATGTCTCAATCCTCAAACGATGTTTTCCCAACCGCAATGAATGTAGCCACAGTCCTTGAATTGAGCAACCGTCTGATTCCTTCATTGGAAGAATTTTACAAATCACTTGTCCAAAAATCGGAAGAATACAAAGATTTAATTAAAACAGGTAGAACCCACATGATGGATGCAACACCAATTACCTTAGGGCAGGAATTTTCTGGTTATGCACGACAAATCGAGCAAGCCATGAATCGTATTCAATTATCTCTGAAAGATCTGTATGAATTGGCATTGGGTGGAACAGCCGTTGGGACAGGATTAAATGCTCCTGCGGGTTTTGCAGAAAAAGCAGTTGCATATATTGCAGAATTGACCCAAGAGCCATTTCGACCAGCGGAAAATAAATTTGAAGCATTAGCGGGACATGACGCTTTGGTGATGCTCTCTGGTGTATTAAAAACAGTCGCATGTTCGTGCATGAAAATTGCTAATGATATTCGACTGATGGGTAGTGGTCCTCGTTGTGGATTAGCAGAATTGCTCCTACCCGAAAATGAGCCTGGCTCATCCATTATGCCAGGGAAGGTCAATCCAACCCAATGCGAAATGATGACAATGGTCTGTGCTCAGGTGATAGGAAACGATGTAACCATTAACATTGCTGGTGCATCGGGACAATTCGAACTTAATGTTTATAAACCTGTGATTGCTTACAATATCCTTCAATCCATACGCCTCCTGTCTGATGCATGCCAATCATTTACCCAAAATTGCCTGAATGGTATCCAACCTAACTGCGAAAAATTAGGATACTACTTACAGAATTCACTAATGTTAGTAACCGCATTAAATCGAAAACTCGGTTACGAAGTCTCCGCCAAAATTGCCCGCAATGCCTATAAAAACGGGACGACCCTAAAAGAAGAAGCCTTAAAAACAGGCTTAATCACCGAAGAAGAATTTGACCAACTTGTAGACCCCCGCAAAATGATTTCCCCTTCTGATTAGTAAAGCCATATCCTGCTTGGGATGAAAAAGTATTACACCCGTCTAATTAGCTAATTAGATATTAGAAAAGTAGTATGTGTGTCCTGCCTATGAGTTGAGTATTGTAAATATTATATTTTCAAAATAAGCATGTGTATCAAGAGATATGTATAACATGAATTAATGAGGGTATTTAAACGGCATTATTAACTTTAACGTTGGCAGAGTAAAACAAGATGAGATAGATAAATTAATATACCTACTTAACTATTGTTTGTTAAGATGTATAATCTTTTCGAGGATGTGTTCGGGGTCTAATCCTTGATATGTAATATGTTCTGTTAACCCGCCTTTGCCGAGTTTGCTTACGCCCATATAGTCATATTTTGGGGTATAACCTCGTTGCAGGAGCCATGTTCCGAAACGGCAACCTAATCCCGTCTTGATATTTTGTGCTTCGACGACAAGGACAAAAGGCACGTTCCTTAAAAGAGTCATCATATCTTCATCGACAATGTTGAGTGTAGGTTTATTAATCAAACCGACATGAACTCCTTGTGCACGTGCTTGTTCAACTGCGTCTAAAGCACGGTAAAGCATTTCTCCGTAGGACACAACATAGCCTGCGGTTCCTTCTCGTATAATTTCATCTTTACCTGGGATAAACTCATAACCGTTTTCATAAAATTTTGTTCCATCTTCACGGCAAATGTAGGGGACTTTACTGCGGGTTGTGAAAATAAACCGAATCCCCTCATCATTCCAGATTTTATGGATTACTGCCTTCAATTGTAAAGCATCCGCAGGGAAATATAATCGAGTTTTGTCGTTTTCTGGTAAGCCATTATCTGCAAAGAACACATTTATGCCGTAGTGGCATGTATTGTCCGCAATATCATCAACACCCGCATGTGAGAAATGGCAAATGACATTGGCATGATTTAACCGTGCCATCGTTAACTCGGAAAGTATCATTTCAAGAAAAGCGGAGAAGGTGCTGAAAATTCCTTGTTTGCCTTTTTCGAAGCCAAATCCTGCGGAGGCTGAAAAATTGCCCCGTTCCTGAACGCCACCGTTAATAAACACATCAGGATGTGCAACACGTATGGCTTTTAAGCCTGTTGAGCCTTCCAGGTCAGAATCTATCACTAAAATATTCCGATTTGCTTTCTCTTCTGGATGCGTGTTCAGCCATTCCTTTACTATATTCCCAAATTCTGTCCGATTGCTGGCTTGTTCTTTGGCAGAACCACGATATGTTTTACTTACAGATATTTTTTCAACGTTATTGAGAAATTCAATCGGTTCGGTTAACCCGCGTTTTTCAAAGTATGCGATGGCATTTTCTTTATTAATCACATCGTGTCCAGAATGATTCCCTTCTATGCCAGGTACACCTGGAGCCATCACACGTTTGTTTATCAATGCGACAGGCCCTTGAGTGCGAACTGCCTTAATCATACGTCGGGCTAATTTCTCTACATCTTCGCCTTCACCGACATCTACAGTTAAACCGTGTCCTGCTAACGTTTTTTTAATGTCATAGCCAGGAAGATATTGCGAAGGATGTCCTGATATGGTTACATTGTTGTCATCGATACATAATTTGATGTTAATTTTTTGTGCAACAGCAAGTCGTGCCGCTTCTGCATCGTCCCCTTCTTGTTGTGAACCGTCAGAACCTAACATGAACACAACTTTATCAGGGTTTGCCAGAGCAACGCCGTTTACAAATGGCCAGAGATGACCAAGTCTGCCAGAGGCAAATTTAACACCTAACTCGCGGTCAATCTCTGGATGTCCATATAAACCATAGTTCGCTTCACGGTAATGGAGCAAATAATCGAAGGGAATAACACCGTTAAATGCGGACATAGCGTATTGAATAGCGACGCGATGTCCAGCCTCGTCAAAATATACAGGGTAAATTCTATCTGAACCTTTCATAAAAGCATCCAAAATTAATACTTCAGGAACAATACTATAGGCTCCGCCAGTATGTCCGCCTAAACCACGTATCCCAGCCACCGCTGTATAAAAAATAATGGTATCGCGTACCACTTGAATATTTGTTTTTAATTGCTGTAGTTGTTTTGGGGTAAATTTGCCAGTAAATGGGTCTACAGCTATCGGTTTATACTGAGAAACATCAATTGGAAAATTCATAAAAAAGCCTCCTTGAATATGAATTTATTGTTTTATTTTTTGGTTAATAACTATACCAAAAATGATTATAAGTTATCTAATAGAATATCTGAAATAAATTATGTAAGACTCGTTTTTTAAAGAAATTTTGAATTTATATGTATAGGGTTGCAATATTTTTGAATTAAAAAAATGTTATAATACTATTAAATGATTTATTGGATGTAGTGTGAAAATTTTAGAGAAAGGGTGCTACCAAATTTATTTGACAGTCGTTAAAATATATGGTAAACTATAATTGTTAGCATTCTACAAAGGTGAGTGCTAAAAGGAGTATGAATACGAAATTTCCACAATTAAACGAACGTGAAAAGACAATATTAGAGGCGGTAGTACATTTATATATTACTACTGCTGAACCTGTCGGTTCGCGTACAGTTGCCAAAAGGTTAGGTCTCAATCTAAGTCCTGCTACGATACGAAATGTAATGGCAGACTTAGAAGATATGGGATTTTTAACACAGGTTCATACCAGTTCTGGCAGGATACCGACCGACCTTGGTTATCGATATTATGTTTCCCATCTTATGAAGGTGCAAGAACTTACCTTAGCAGAGCGAGAACGGATTAAACAAGAATTATCAAAGAAAATCGAGTCGATGGACCAGATACTTCGGCATACAAGCCATTTATTAGCCCTTGCAAGCCATCAAGCAGGACTTGCGGAATTGCCAAGTGAAAATACAGCAGTTATACGACGGATAGAACTTGTTCACTTGTTTGAACGGCAAATAGCCATTTTAATTGTAGACAGTTTTGGATGTGTTCATACGTCTTCGGTGGTTCTGAATGAACCTATTTCAACACAGTTATTGGAGTCTTTAAGTAAATTTCTTAATGAATCTCTTTATGATGTTTCTATTGACAATATACATTCTGTGATACGTGAACGTTTAAAGAAATTTTTCGATGAGCGTCGGAAATTGGTTGAATTGGCTCTGAGAATATTTACACATGTAGAACCACCAGCCAATCAGATGTTTCTCGAAGGTACCAATAATCTGTTTGACCAGCCAGAGTTTCAAGAACCTGTTAAGGTCCGTAGCATTTTAGGTATTATGGAAGACCCAACACCGCTTATCAGGGCATTGCGTGAGTCTATATCTCAAATAGAAACACCGCAACGCACTGTGTTAATCGGCTCTGAGACAAGGATGGGGGACTTTGCAGAGTTTGGTGTTATTGCAACACCTTATACAATAGAAGACAAGAAGGAACCTGCGGGGTTCATAGGGATACTCGGTCCCAAAAGGATGCCCTATGAACGGCTTTCCGCTATTGTAGATTATACTGCTTCTATGGTTGGGAAAATGCTGTCCCGACTATGGCGTTAATATTATAATTAAAAATATCAAAACGTAAATTATATACTTTATGAAGAAAGGAGATGGAGTTGTTTATATATGGAAAATGGTAAATCGGAATTAGAAAAAAAAATAGAAATGGAACAAGAAAGTACAACGCCTGATTCTGCCATATTAGACCAGGCTTCAGAAATACCTCCAACTTCAAAAGAGGAAACAGAACCTGTTACCTCTCTGGAAAATCTCATACAAATGTTGGAGGAAAAGACACAGGAGTTAGAAGAACTTAAAGACCGTTATCTCCGTGTTTGTGCTGAATTTGACAATTATCGAAAGAGAACACATCGAGAAATTAAGGAATTGCAAGAGACAGCAACGGAAAATTTAATAAAAGACCTTTTACCTGTGTTGGATAATTTTGAAAGAGCTTTAATGCATGCACCTGACCCAGACGATGCGTTTGTCTCTGGTGTTAGGATGGTTTTTGCACAATTGAAAGAGGTTCTCGTTTCACGTGGCTTAACCGTAATCGAGGCTCAAGGTAAGAACTTTGACCCGAATATGCATGAGGCACTGGCTCAAGCGGAGTCAGAACTACCCGAAGGAACGATTATACAGGAATATGAGAAAGGCTATCGGTTAGGTAAAAAGATATTGAGACATGCAAAAGTTGTAATTAGCAAGCCATCAGAAGATTTTAGCAAAGAGGATAATAATGCAAATAATAATAATTCTGTCAACCATAAACAATAAATGGATGTTTTAAAATTAAACAATCTTAATAAAAGGAGGTTGAAAAACCTATGGGAAAAGTAATTGGAATTGATTTAGGAACGACGAACTCGTGCGTTGCGGTAATGGAAGGTGGGGAGCCTGTGGTGATTCCCAACGCAGAGGGTAGCCGTACAACGCCCTCTGTGGTTGCATTTACAAAAGATGGAGAGCGATTGGTAGGTGCTGTTGCGAAACGGCAAGCGATTACCAATCCTCAAAATACGGTGTTTTCAATCAAACGATTTATGGGACGCCGTTATCATGAAGTTCATGAAGAGATAAAGCGTGTCCCATATAAGGTTACAGAAGCATCAAACGGAGATTGTCAGGTGGAAATTCAAGGTAAAACTTATAAACCCCCTGAAATTTCCGCTATGATACTTCAAAAGATGAAAGAGACTGCTGAGACGTATTTAGGAACAAAGGTCACGCAAGCGGTTATTACGGTTCCTGCCTATTTTAATGACTCACAACGGCAGGCTACAAAAGATGCAGGCAAGATTGCTGGACTTGAAGTACTTCGTATTATTAACGAGCCGACAGCTGCCGCGTTGGCTTATGGCTTAAATAAGAATAAGAATGAAAAGGTAGCAGTTTACGACCTTGGTGGTGGTACGTTTGATATTTCCATCCTTGCTATTGGAGATGATAGTTTCGAAGTACTTAGCACCAATGGAGATACGCATTTAGGTGGTGATGACTTTGACCAAAAAATCATTGATTGGTTAGCTAATGAGTTTTTGAAAGATTATGGCATTGACCTTCGTAAGGACCCAATGGCATTGCAACGGCTAAAAGAAGCTGCGGAAAAGGCAAAATGCGAGTTATCAACAACAATGACTACAGATATTAATTTGCCATTTATTACTGCTGATACCTCGGGACCGAAACATTTAAACTACACTCTGACCCGTGCCAAATTAGAACAGCTTTGCGATGATTTATTGCAAAGGACAAAAGGACCATGTTTGCAGGCAATGCAGGATGCTGGCTTGAAGCCGAGCGATATCGATGAGGTTATTCTTGTCGGTGGGATGACGCGTATGCCAGCAGTTATTCGTATTGTTCAAGAATTATTTGGCAAAGAACCGCATCGTGGTGTTAACCCTGATGAGGTTGTTGCGGTCGGTGCAGCTATTCAAGGTGGAGTCCTTGCTGGCGAGGTAAAGGATATTCTGTTATTGGATGTGACCCCACTGTCATTAGGAATTGAAACCTTAGGTGGTGTCTGTACAAAATTGATAGAGCGGAACACTACTATTCCTGTGACAAAACGGCAAATCTTTACTACTGCCTCGGATAACCAGACTTCTGTCACTATTCACGTCCTTCAAGGGGAACGTGAAATGGCAAGAGATAACCGCACACTGGGACGGTTCGACCTTGTGGGTATTCCTCCTGCACCGAGGGGTGTCCCGCAAATTGAAGTTACGTTTGATATTGATGCTAATGGGATTTTGCATGTTTCGGCAAAGGACCTCGCCACTGGAAAAGAGCAGAAGATTCGTATCGAAAGTTCAAGTGGCTTAACTGAAGAAGAAATACAGCGAATGGTTAGAGAGGCTGAACAACATGCAGAAGAGGATAAAAAGCGTCGTAAAGAGATTGAAACCCGAAACAATGCAGATTCGCTTTTATACAGTACAGAGAAGCTGTTGAAAGAATATGGTGATAAAGTTTCAGCCAGTGATAAGGCTCAGGTTGAGTCTGCTTTGGAAGAACTACGAAAAGCGTTGGCAGGTGATCGTATTGAAGATATTGAGTCAGCAATGAACAAGGTTACCTCAGCAACACATAAATTGTCTGAGGCTATGTATCGTTCAGCAACCCAGCATGCAGGTGGTGCTTCGACAGACCAACAAACGACAAATACATCCACCTCGTCAGAGGATAATACATCATCTGGCGGAGACGGTGATGGTAGAGTTGTAGATGTGTAATGAAATAGCGGTTCTGAGGGGAACAGAGAAAAATATGGTATTATATGACATTAAATAGTTAACATAATTAATTTTATTTTAGTAACATAGTGGTGTTTATGGTGCGTGGAAAAGATTTATACGAAATATTAGGTGTTTCGAAAAATGCTACTCAGGAGGAGATACGTCGTGCCTATTTGAAATTGGCACATAAATATCATCCTGACAAGACAGGTGGAGATAAAGAAGCAGAAGAAAAACTAAAGGAAATTAATGCGGCATACGACGTTTTGAAAAATCCTGAGAAGCGTGCCCAATATGACCGATATGGCACGGTAGACGGTCAGCCTTTTGATACTGGAGGCTTTACTGGTGGCTTTTCACGTGGTTTTGAGGGATTTGGAGAAGGGTTTGAATCGCCGTTTGATGATTTGTTTGATATGATTTTTGGCTCTGGTTCGCGACGCACTTCCCGTAGGAGTTCAGCACAGCGAGGAAGTGATGTCGAAACGACATTAACGATTACCTTAAAAGAATCGGCTACTGGAGCAAGAAAACGGGTACGTTATATATGCAAGGAACAATGTAGTGAATGTCATGGGACTGGTTCCGCACCTGGATACCAACCCGAGACCTGTCCACAGTGTGGTGGAACTGGACAAATTCGTGCATCGCAAGGATTTTTTAGTATTACACGAACCTGTCCACAATGTCATGGTGTCGGAAAATATATTTCAAAACCTTGCCTTCGTTGTGGTGGTCAAGGAAGAGTCACCGCAACACGCGAAACAGATGTGAATATTCCACCTGGAGTAGATGAAGGTACCACTTTACGTTCTGTCGGGGATGGTGAGTCTGGTATAGGTGGTGGTCCTCCTGGTGACCTTTATATCCACCTCCAGATTAAAAGCCATCCGTTGTTTGAACGGAAAGGGAACGACCTTTACTGTGAAGTTCCTATAACCCTATCTCAGGCGATATTAGGGACTACAATCAAAGTGCCTACCCTAATAGATGGCTCAATTGACCTAATTATTCCGAGTGGAACCCAATCTGGCGATTTGTTGCGGAAGAAAGGATTGGGGATGCCCCGTTTGAATAGTCGTGGGAGGGGTGACCTCTATTATAAAATAATTGTTGAGGTTCCAGTACGGTTATCAAAAAGGCAAGAGGAATTATTACATGAGTTTGACGACTTAGCCAATTCAAAAAATTATCCTAAACACTGGAAATTCCGAGAGATTAAAGACCAGAATTTGGAATAAGGGCTTATAATTTATTATTCTATTTATTAAGGTGGCGATGAACCGAAGAAGGGATGAAAGATGGCTTTTGTTGTCTGTGAACCATGTATTAATTGCAAGTATACGAATTGTGTGGAGGTATGCCCAGTGGCATGTTTCCATGAGGGGAAAAATATGCTTGTAATTGACCCTGATGAATGTATTGATTGTGCTGTGTGTGTAGATGAATGCCCTGTCCGCGCTATATATTCTGTGGATGAAGTACCTGAGATATGGAAGGAATATATACAACTTAATGCAAAATATTCAAAACTCTGGCCCGTAATAAGAAATAGCAAGCCGACCTCTCCTGACTCTGAAAATTTTCGGACTATAACTGTAAAACGGCATCTGTTTGACCCGACCCCAGGTACTGGAAATTAAAAAATAATTGAAATTGTAATAAGAAAACCAAACAGAAGGAGTCCTACGATGAGAAAAGAAAAGAAATATGTCCATTTTATTTCAAACACCCATTGGGATCGGGAGTGGTTATATTCATTTCAAGAGACAAGGATGCAGTTGATAGAATTTTTCCGCAAACTTCTGGATATTCTTGAAAAACATGAAGAATATAGGGCATTTGTGTTAGATAGTCAGGTTGTTCCAGTGGAGGATTATTTAGAGGTATTTCCGGGTGAACGAGAACGAATTGAGAAACAGGTTAAATTGGGTAGGCTACTTATAGGACCGTGGTATACCTGTCCAGAATGTTTTCAGGTAGGAAGTGAATCTATAATCCGAAATTTGCTTTTTGGACATGTGGTAGCAAAGGAATATGGTAAGGTTATGAAAGTTGGGCACACCCCATTTTCGTATGGGCAAATATCTCAATTACCCCAGATTTATAAAGGTTTTGGAATACACATAGCCCTGTTTTATCACGGAGTTAGCCATGAGGAAGTGCCAAATGAATTTTGGTGGGTAGGTGCCGATGGAACAAAGATATTAGCCAGCCAGATGAGTAGTCAGGCGAGGTATAATTTTTATCATCAAGTATATCGCACCGTGGTTTATGAGATGGGACCCAATGAACGTGTCTGGTCGTGGGAGAAGGGGGGAATCCCTTTCCGACTTGCCGACAAAGCATCCCAGTATGAACACTTTGTGTTGCTACAACCTGTGAAGAAATTTAATGAAACTTTATTAAAGGAATGCGTTAAAAAATTATTTAAATCTGAGTGTGAAGTTAGTAAAACTCGGCACATTGCCTTTATGATGGGGCATGATAGTAGTGTCCCAGACGAATTAGAAATATGCCTTATTCGTGAAACTCAGGAAGTGCTTGACGGACATATTGTTAAACATTCTGATTATCATGAATATGCGGAACAGGTGTTGAAGGAAGCAAACGAAATAGAACTACCAACCCTTTATGGGGAACGACGTACGCCGAAACCCATGCCCCGAATTTATCATCTATATAGTGACGTTCTTTCGAGTCGTACGCGTGTAAAACAAGCAAACTATCATGCGGAATGTAAACTTCAGCGGTTAGCAGAACCCCTTGCTGTTTTGGGTGCTTGCTTCGGTATGGAATATCCAGGAGAAATTTTAAAACTCGCATGGAGAGAATTGCTTCGGTCTCATGCACATGATACTATTTCTGGTTCTGGTGTTGATATTATTGAGCAAGACACATTACATCGTTTACGTCAAGTTCAGGAAATATCCCGTAGCGTTCTACGTAGAGCAATCGCACATTGTCAAAAAAATATAGATTTTTCTAATGAAAAAGAGGATGCGGTACTCATTACTATATATAACCCTCTTCCTCAAGAGAGGGAAGAGACTGTTACTGCTGTTATCGAATTGCCAAAAACGGAACGGATTAGTGAATTTGCCTTAGAAAACACAGATACAGGTGAGGAGGTTCCTCTGCAATTACATTCTCAGGAGATAGGGCAATCTGTTGTAACCCACCTTGAAGATGCAAAGTATGTTTTAAATGTTCGTCGTTATTATGTTTCGTTTAATTGTTCAAAGGTGCCAGCCTTGGGATATACATCATATCGTGTGAAATATGGTAAGTCATTCTCACGTGGTTCATTACTTACCAGTGACCGTGTGATGGAAAATCAATATATGCGGGTTGCTATTCGTGATGACGGGACTTTTGATATATTCCATAAGCCTTCTGAAAAGATATATTGTGGACTTGGTTATCTTGTAGATGATGGTGAAGTTGGGCACGCATGGATGCATATACCACCTGCAAATAATGAAGTTATTGATAGTCGCCCTTTCCCTAAAAAGATAGCCCTTGTTGATGATGGTCCATTTTCTGCTACTTATAAGATAGAATATGAGATGTTGGTGCCAGCACAAATGGTGGCTTCAAATGATGATTTGTGTGACCGTCTTGATGGTGTTGGGAATAACGCACGTCGAAGTATCCGTCAAATAAATATACCAGTTCAAATGTTTGTTACCTTAAAATATCTGTCCCGTTCATTGGAACTCGTGGTAAAACTTGTTAATAATGCACGTGACCACCGCTTACGTATTGCTTTTCCAACAAACATTGATACGGATGTTGCTCGAGTCGAATCGGCGTTTGATATTTTAGACCGTGAAATCGTCCCTGGACCCGATAATCCATGGAAACATACTACTAATGCAACCTTTCCACAATACCGCTTTATTGATTTAGATGATACTTGGGGCGGATTGGCAATTATAAATGATGGATTACGTGAATACGAAGTTTCTCGCGACCTGACTCGAACCGTCTACATCACATTGCTACGGGCATATACAGTTCATTTAGCGACTGTGGCAAAAAATTGGGAGTCGCATCCAGAAATGGTGTTAGCTCAATGCCCTGGTGAACATGAATTTCATTTTAGAATTTATCCACATGCGGGGGGAACTATTAAAGGGTGTGTTATGCAAGAGACAGAGGCGGTCTGTTCGCCCTTGCAACCTGTACAGGCAGGTTGTTCTAAAGGGACTTTGCCACAGACTCTGTCTTTGCTGAAAATAGAACCAGACATAATAACAATGTCTGCATTGAAAATTGCAGAGGATAAAACAGGTTATATTCTTAGATTTTATAATCCTTCAACGGAACCTATCGAAGCCACTCTCAGGTATGGTATAAACATTAACGAAGCATATGAGGTAAATCTTGAGGAAATTGTGATACAAAAATTAGACATATCTTCGGAGAATACAATAAAAATACAATGCAACCCCAAAAAGATAGTTACGGTTAAATTTGTGATATAAAAGGGTTGTTTGTATTGCTGATTGAGATTGTATCTGTCTATTTATAAAGAAAGAAGGGAAGAAAATATTTCTTCCCTTCTGATTTTTTATATTCTATGTCCTGTTTAGTAATGGTGATGATGCTTGTGCTCTCCACCTTTTTCGTTTGTCTTTTCTGGAAGATCTGCAATTAGACACTCTGTTGTAATAATCATACTTGCAACGCTGACTGCATTCTGTAAGGCACAGCGAATAACCTTTGCTGGGTCAATGATACCAGATTTAACAAGGTCTTCAACATTGCCTGTTTCGGCGTTCAATCCGATATTTTCTTTTTCTTCTTCCAATTTAGCAGAGATTAATTCGCCGTTTAATCCTGCGTTTTCAGCAATCTGAATTAATGGGACAGCACATGCTTTTTTAATCAGGGCTACGCCTAAACCTTCGTCACCTTTTAGTTTTAGGTTATCTAAGACTTTGCGGGCACGTAATAAAGCCACACCACCGCCAGCGACAAATCCTTCTTCAATAGCGGCACGAGTTGCGTTCAATGCGTCATCTGTTCTGTCTTTTTTCTCTTTTAATTCTGTTTCTGTAGGTGCACCGACGCGAATGACTGCAACTCCACCTGCTAATTTAGCTAAACGTTCTTGTAATTTTTCACGGTCGTATTCGGATGTCGTCTCTTCAATTTGGCGACGTATTTGTTCGCAACGAGCCTGAATATCTTTTTTCTTGCCAGCACCATCAATAATCGTTGTATAATCTTTTGTAATCTCAACTCGTTTTGCTTTCCCTAATTGGTCGAGGGTAATATTTTCTAATTTTATTCCTAAATCTTCTGAGAAGAATTGTCCACCAGTTAAAATAGAAATGTCTCTTAAAATTTCTTTTCTACGGTCACCAAAGGCTGGTGCTTTTACAGCGGCAACTTTAAGTATTCCACGAAGTTTGTTAACAACAAGGGTTGCCAATGCCTCGCCTTCGATGTCCTCTGCAATGATGAGCATCGGTTTACCTGTTTGAGCCAACTTTTGGAGCAAAGGTAAGAGTTCGTGGATATTGCTAATTTTCTTTTCATGACATAAGATATAACAATCTTCGAGAACTGCAGTCATGTTATTAGGGTCGGTTACAAAATAGGGAGAAAGGTAACCGCGGTCAAATTGCATACCATCAACAATTTCGATTTCCGTCTTTAAGCCTTTGCCTTTCTCGACAGTAATGACGCCATCATTACCTACTTTGTCGATTGCGTCTGCAATAAATTTACCTATTTCTTTGTCGCCATTCGCCGAAACTGCTGCCACCTGAAAAATTTCATCTGAACTGCGAACTTTTTTACTCATATTTGCAATTGCCTTGACAATTTCATCTGTGGCTTTATCCATGCCACGTTTTAGAGCCATCGGGTTGGCTCCAGCAGTAACAAGTCGTAGCCCTTCATGAACCATGGCTTGTGCAAGGACTGTTGCTGTGGTTGTTCCATCGCCAGCAGTGTCATTCGTTTTACTTGCCGCCTCACGAAGCATGCGAGCACCCATGTTCTCGAATGGGTCTTTTAAATCGATTTCTTTTGCTACTGTTACACCGTCTTTGGTTAATGATGGCGAACCGTATGTTTTTTCTAATAAAACATTTCTGCCACGCGGACCCAATGTTGCTTTCACTGCATCCGCAAGCATGTCGACGCCTTTGATTAACGCTTCACGTGCTTCTTCGCCGAAAAGAAGTTGTTTTGCCATAAAATTATCCTCCTCCTTAATTATGGTTAAAATTGAGGATGTTAAATATTTAGTTATTTTTTTACAAGAAAAAATTCTTTTTCTGTTAGCACTCACAATAAGTGAGTGCTAATATCATATCATATATATAATCGTTTTTCAAATAAATTTTACTGACAAAAATGAGGACTTCCTTTTAAGTCCAATTTATTCGACCTGCCCGACTTATCTGACTTGTATGACAGAAGATTCAAGATTGAACTTTGTATTGCGTTTGAAATAGAATTCATTGTGTTTTAAACTAAACATTTATGGGTTAAGGGTGAAAAATATGGAAATAAAAAACTATCTTCATATTCTGTCAAAATTTGATAAAGTTCGTATTTTAGCTATAGGTGATATTTATTTAGATGAGAACGTTTATGGGAAGGTAACTGAGGTTAGTCTTGAAGCACCTATTCCTGTATTGGAGGTATTAGAGCGTCGTTATAATCCTGGAGCTGCTGGTAATGCTGGATGCAATGCGTCTGCATTAGGAGCGACAGTTTATATGGTAGGTGTTATTGGTGCTGATTCAAATGCGGAGATACTGAAGAAGGAGTTTCGTCAACGGCAGGTTAATATAGATTACCTTGTTGTTGACCCTACGCGACCTACAAATACGTATGGGAAACTTCGTGCTGGTGGACATAACATCCCGACGCAAGAGGTTCTTCGTACGGATACCCCACGACCGAAGCCCATTTCTGGGAAGGTCGAAGAGCAAATTATAAAAAATATATATAAAGTAGCAAAAAAAGTAGATGCGATTATGGTAGGAGACCAGGTTTCTTCGGTAATAACGCCTAAGGTCATTGATGTTATAAATGAGTGTGCAAAGAAATACCGTCTTATTACTGTTGCAGATTCACGGGCACGAGCAAATATATTTAAGGGATTTGATGTTGTCTTGCCAAATGATAAAGAAGCAGGGATTGCAACAGGGATTGAGGTTACTGATTATGAAACGTTGAAGAAAGCAGGGAGAGCCCTACTAAAATCGGCTCGTAATGCAATGATTACACGAGGTCCTGAAGGCATTACTATTTTTTATGAAGATGGTCGAATTGAAGATGTGCCTATATCTCCGGTGCAGGTTATAGATGTTACAGGGGCAGGGGATACAGTAACAGCCATGGTAACTCTAACGTTAGTTGCGGGTGGGTCGTATCGTGATTCTGCGGTTCTTGGTAATACTGCGGCAGGTGTTGCAGTTGCTCAGCATGGTGTTGTTACTGTATCGCGAGAGGAGGTAGAGCAAGCCCTTAAAAGTATGGGTGGACCGTTTAAGTTAAAAACGCTCCAACAATTGAAGAAAATAGTTCAGCAATTAAAGGAGCAGGGCAAGAAGGTTGTTTGGACCAATGGCTGTTTTGATATTTTGCATGTGGGTCATATTACGTATCTTATGCGAGCAAAGAGTGAAGGTGATGTGCTAATTGTTGGGCTAAATAGTGACCGCTCTGTTCGCCAAATCAAAGGTCAGGGTAGACCTGTAATTAATGAACAGAATCGTGCCTTGGTTCTTTCCGCTTTGGAATGTGTTGATTACATTATTTTGTTCGATGAAAAATCGCCATTATCAATTATAAAGCAATTGCGTCCAGATGTATATGCTAAAGGTGGTGATTATACTCTGGATACGTTAGTTCAGCCAGAAAGGCGTTTTGTAGAAAGTTACGGTGGTCGTATTGCTATTATTCCTGGTGTTGAAGGACACTCTACAACAGACATTATTCATAAAGTAAAGAACGGATAAGTAATTTTTTATAGAAGCTGTTTTACCCGTTGTAGACTGTAACGCGGTTTTTACCCTCCCTTTTACTTATATACATCATCTGGTCAGCCCGTTCAATAATAGATTGGATGGTATCATTTTCGTTGGAGATGGTAGCTCCGATAGATACGGTAACATTTAACCTGCCTTGTGTTGTTTTGATACTACTTGCGGAAATTAATTTACGAAATCGCTCTCCCAGAGGATATAATTCTTCCTGTTTTACATGAGGAATAATTGCGACCATTTCTTCTCCACCCCAACGCCCTACAAAATCGTAAGGTCGCATAATGTTAACTAAAGTTCGGGCAACCATCTTTAAGACAATATCGCCAATAGGATGTCCATAAGTATCATTAATACATTTAAAATCATCAATGTCCATAAAGAATAATCCCAAACTGCTTTTTAATCGCTTCATTTCTTCTAAACGGTCTTCCAGTACTTGTTCTGTATACCTGCGGTTTCCAATCTCGGTTAAAGGGCAAATGAGTGCTTTTTCACGGGTTCTCCGAAGTTCTTCTAATAAATTAAGTTCTTCAGTATCCTCTTGAAAAAGTTCAATAGCACCTTTAATCTCGTTGTTTAACATAATTGGTAGTGTCTCCACTTTTACAGGCATTCGAAAACCTGTCTTATGTCGCAAATAAACACGAGCCTTACGGAGTTGCCCATCTTTAATTGTTTCATGTAAGGGGCAACCTTGAATGCACAGTTCAGTCCCATTGTCATCTACATGCCTTAAAATATTATCCTGACACTTTGCCCCTTCTACTTCCTCTTGGCTATAGCCTGTTATTTCTTTGGCTTTATCGTTCCATAAATAAATTTCCCGTTCTGGTGAGACAACATACGCCCCTATGTTAAGGTGTTTGATAATTTGTAATGCTTGTTCTGAAAGAATACTATGCACTTTTTCATCAATACTTTTATTTGTAACACTCATACATTCTTATCCCATCTCTTATTGATATTTTTACATAGATAGATTTTATCACAAATTTTGCAAAAGAATAATATTGGATAAAATTATGATGCCTACCTCTGAGGAGGTAGGCATCGTTCTATTAGAATGCAGTTTTAATTATAATAATTGGTCGATGTTCCCAATTAGTGAGGCAAATACGCGATTTGCAGGATGTTCTGATGGATAGCGAAGAAATTCCACATGCCCATCCATGAACAGAACATTAGCACCACCAGGGATGTGATTGAAATCTGAAGGAGTCGTTTCCAAACCGTCAAAGAAGAATGATATTTCGCTTTGTGCTTTTGTGCTTGCTGCAGGGTTGTTAATATCAGTAATGAGGAAACGTTCTATCCCTTCACGAAGCCGATACATTGTACTTATGACCTGCCCCGTTCCATCTTTAATTGGGATATCTTTGTCAACAACTGCCAGAGCGGAACTTGCATCTGGGGCGCTATTTGCATTGCCAACAACATCTCCTAATGCCTGTAAGAAGAATGGTGAAACGAAAGCCATTGGAAACTGGTTTGTGGGCACAGTTGGGTCATTTGCATCCATACCGGGATTCATATAGTCCTGTTCTCGCACAGTCCAGCAGAGGTAAATATAGGATAGGGCGTCAATCCTGCAAGGGCACACTGGATTATCCGGATTCTCACCACAATGCCAACGACCATCGGTAAATGCACGTTTGCCATCAGAATCAGAAGGACACACATTTACAGCCAAATCGGAAAGATATTCCGGATATAACTGTGGTCCCCACCACATGAAATCAATGCCAATATCATCACAAGTATCTCCACCTGCTATACTTACTGTAGGGAAGCGTTCTCCTTTTGCCTCGTTAGCATACATCTTCATAGACAAACCTATCTGCTTTAAGTTGTTTTGACAGGATGAACGGCGTGCCGCTTCACGAGCACGAGCAAGAGCCGGCAATAAAATTGCCGCAAGTATGCCAATAATGGCGATAACGACAAGGAGTTCAATCAATGTAAAACCTTTCTGTTTCATAACACTAACTCCTATTCTTATATATTAAAGTTATAACTACTCACAGCACCCGGTATCACAACAACCGGGTGCTGTTACATACCAAAACTTATTTATTATGCTTGCTTCCGCCGACGGACTAAGATTAACGAACTGCCGGCGACAATTACACCTGAAATTGCACCAATAATTGCAATGGAGCCCACAGGAATTTCCGGATTGCCGGGCCACATGTTGGTCTTATCTGTAGCCGCTTATACAAATAATTCCATGCCACCACCTACCGCAATGACTTCTTGTGCTTCTTGCAAATTCGTCTTACCGTCACCATCAAGGTCACCATTCGCAGCAATTGCACCATCATTTGCCTTTGCCAAACCGTAAATATGATAGTTATTTACACTGGGTAGCCCGACAGCACCGCCAGTCAAGGCAAGAATTATAGAGTGCCATGTGGTCCGCATCTCAGCGCTTGAACCTAACAACCCTGCCATAACATCGCTAAACGCCAGAAATGCTGCAAAAATAGGGTCAACATTGCTTGCCAACCACATCATATCCTGTTCAAACAGATTTTTATTATAGGCAAAATCTTGAGGAATTCCAAGTTCTGGATGGAAATTCGGATGGCACAGGCAGTATTCAAGTAATGCCATACTCCATGAATCTTTCAACCCATCTCCTGGATATGGACGGACATGTGCCATCACCTGTTCAAGGTATTCAACATCCCAATTAAACCAACTTAGCATCTCAAATGCAGAAAGTAGAGCATTCAACTCAGGTATCGCACTTTCAAGAGTGGTTGCAAATTGTGGACCCTGTCCAGTGGTCGGGTCGTTAATAAGCCCATCATATTCACATGGAGCTTCGCCCTCTCCTTCTGGAGTGCCTTCTGGTGTCCCTTCCGGCGTCCCTTCAACGGTTCCTTCTCCTTCTCCACCACCGCCTGAAAATTGCTCCCAGAAGTCAGGAATACCATCTGTATCATTATCGGGATATGCATTCGGAAATTCTACTAAACCTCTACGAGTAGCACTGGCTTTGTTATCATTCCAGCCACCGCTACTGGTAATTTCGCCATAATCTTCGCCACTGGAATCATTAGGTTCACCAGAGTTCCAATTAACATATTTTCCACCGACAGGTGTCCCACTTGCAGTACCCTGCCAGAATTGTTCACCTGTTCCAATCCAAATCCACTGTCCTTCTGTAAGTTTATCTGTGGCACCTATCCACATATTACTATTGATTTGTGGATACACTGTGCTCATAATCCAGGCATTTTCTGCAGAATCATCTATAGTTACCAGATGACCTGGAATGGCTATAGTTTCACTTGAATTGTTCACAAGGCTATGTTCCGTAGCAACCTGTTCAGCAATTTCCCATGGCAAGGTATAAGGCTCTAACCAATATACATGTTGATTGGCAGGATTATAAAAATAGGTCTTACCCCAACGAAGCCCTGTTT
>ERZ795045.1135-NODE-1135-length-31018-cov-6.645254_pt1 | contig 31018 bp, 20 predicted proteins | sample MGYA00375129_ERZ795045 | MGnify/ENA primary metagenome ERZ795045 (study PRJEB30174, sample SAMN05720166) | activated sludge metagenome | isolation source: anaerobic digester from wastewater treatment plant | place: Japan | collected 2015-05-15 ...
GGCCCGCTCACCATCGAGCGCGAGATCTCCGGCGAGCAGCAGAAGAAGGATATCGCCGAGGCCATCGGCCTGCTCCAGCGGCTTCGTACCGAGATCCTCGGCTGATCTCGCCTTCTGGAGCAATAGGCAAACGCCCGGGGCCTCCCCCAGTCCACCCTGGAGGCCCCGGCGCCTCTCGTCCGCGCCCCCGCATGGCCGGCGCAACCCTGAGCGCCCACCCGGCCCATACGGAAGCAGAGCAAACAGTGAACATTCGCCCTTACGGCTCGCGGGCGGCTCGGTAGCGGGCAACAGGGAGGGGGAGCCCCGCAAGGGGCTTTGCCGAGAAGCAGCGCGGAGCTTCCAGCTCCGCGCGCGCGTGTTGCCCCGCCCCCTCGTGTATCGCGCAGAGATCAATCTCCGCGCTGCTTGTGAGCGAAGCCCTGCCGGGCTAAGCCAACCTGCACGCGCGGGCAACCCAGGCAGGCAGGGGCTGGGATGGGATAGATCCGGCGGAATCCCAGGGCGCGGCCTGGGAGGGGGAGCCCCGCAAGGGGCTTTGCCGAGAAGCAGCGCGGAGCTTCCAGCTCCGCGCGCGCGTGTTGCCCCGCCCCCTCGTGTATCGCGCAGAGATCAATCTCCGCGCTGCTTGTGAGCGAAGCCCTGCCGGGCTAAGCCAACCTGCACGCGCGGGCAACCGACACCGGCGCCCCTCTCCGCTATGCCTCCGGTGGGTTGGGAGGGCCTAGGTGGCGTTCGAGGATCCCCTGCAGGTCGTGCCCGCTCGGGATCCGGCCGGCCACGATGACCGTGCCATCCATCACCAGCGCCGGGGTAAGCACCGGGCCGAAGCCGGCGATGCCGTCCAGATCCTTCACCCGTTCCACGCTCACATTCCGGTAGCCCCCCGCCAGCAGGGCGCGCTGAACCAGGTCGTAGAGCGTATCACACCGCCGACAGCCGGGCCCTAACACCAGCAGGCGGTGGTGGCTTGGCGAGCGCGCAGCCTTCTCATCGGCGTGAGGCGCGTCCCCCACGTGGAGGGCGCAGTAGCGTGAGACCACTTCCAGCGCGGCCGTGAGCCGCTCGACCTCCGACTCCAGCTCGGTCACCCACCGTTCCAGCACCGCGATGCGTTCCGCGAGGGAAGGGGGGGCGGCCTCTTCCATGCGGGCGCCAGGCGCGGCCTCTGGCGAGAGGATGCGGTCGATCTCCGACTGCGGGATCCGATGCTGCCCGCCCGGCAGCTTCGTCGATCTCAGCTTCCCTTCGTAGATGTAGCGCTTGATGGTGGGAACACTCAGGTGCAGCGCTTCCGCTGCTTCAGCAATCGTGAGGTAATGCACTCCGCTCCTCCGGTCAGTGCGCAGCGCGCACTCCCGCTCTCTTGGTTCCATGCACTGCGGCGGATTGCCTGCCCTGGGAGGCCAAAGTGAGGAAACACCGGCGGAAAATGGTGGGGCACCTGGGATGCTATGGATGGGGAAGGGGGTGGGGTTCAGGGCACCCGCCCTGAACCCCCAAACGGTGGAGCTTACCCGTGGTGGCAGTCGTGGTCGCAGTCGCCGTCGCACTCGTAGCCACACTCGCAGTCGTCCTTGAAGAGGGGAATCCAGTCGCCGTGGGCTTCGAACATCTCATCCACGAGCGCCCAGATCTGGTCGAGGCTCAGCTCGGCGCCGGTGTGCGGGTCCAGCATGGCGGCGTGGTAGACATACGTCTTGCACTCCTCCAGGGCGGCGCGCACGGTCAGCTCTTGCACGTTGATGTTCGTGCGGTTCATTGCCGCCAGGTGCGGAGGCAGCTCGCCCACCCTCATGGGCTGGATGCCATTCTTGTCGATCAGGCACGGCACCTCCACGCAGCACCCCTCGGGAAGGTTGTCGATCAGGCCGTAGTTGAGCACGTTGCCGTGGATCACCGTCGGCTCGCCCGTCTCCATGGCGTGGATGATTCGCGAGCCATACTCCGAGGTGCGGCGCAGCGATTCGAACCCCTTGCCGGCTTCCAGGTCCGCCGCCATCTTCGCCCAGCTCGCGTTCTGGTTGATGCACCGGCGCGGGTACTCATCCAGCGGTATGTTGTACTGCTCGATCAGATCCGGACGGTCGCGCTTGATGTGCCACGGGGTGTACTCGCTGAAGTGCTCGCTCGACTCGGTGATGTAATAGCCGATGCGCAGCATCATATCGAGGCGGACGCGGTCCCAGTCCGGATAGTATTCGCGGCTGGCCACCTTCTCGAAGATGCGCGGGTAGAGATCCTCGCCGTTATGCTCCAGCGTCAGGTAGAACGCCATGTGGTTGATGCCGGCGCAGGTGTAGTTCACCTCATCCGGGTTGACGCCAATGGCATGGCAAAGGTGGCGGTAGCTGCTCTGCACGCTGTGGCAAAGGCCGATGGTGTTGATGTGGGTCGCCTCGAGCATCGCCCACGTGTTCATCGCCATCGGGTTGACGTAGTTGAGGAAGGTGACGTCGGGGCAGACCTCCTCCATGATATCGGCGTATTCGAGCATCACGGGGATGGTGCGCAACGCCCGGAAGATGCCCCCGATCCCAAGCGTATCGCCAATCGTCTGGCGCAGCCCGTACTTCTTCGGGATCTCGAAGTCGGTGACGGTGCACGGCTCGTAGCCACCCACCTGGATCATGTTGATCGCGTAGTCGGCGTCCTCCAGCGCTTCCACCGGGTTGGTGGTAGCGACGATTGTCGGCTTCGCGTTCCACGCCTTGGCGACCTGGTGCGCCATCTTCTCCGCCGTGCGCAGGCGCTCCTGGTCGATGTCGTAGAGCACATACGTGCCCTCGCTCAGCTCCGGATAAGACAAGCAGTCGGACAACAGGTTCTTTGCAAAGACGACGCTCCCTGCGCCGATCAAGGTGACCTTTGGCATCTACACTCCTTTCTACTCTCTCTCGCTTCCCCCTGAAGGCCAGGAAACCGTAAAGAACAGCAAGCCCGCTCGCGCCGGCTCCCTCTCCCATCACGCCTTCACGCCCTCCGGGGACACACTTCACCCGCACACTCAAGCATACTTCTCAGCCGTCTCGATGGCAAGCCGGCTCCAGACGTGGAGGCGGTCCGGATGGCCGGCGAGCGTCTGCAACTCGCGGAGGACCACCTGATAGTGGCATCCCTGCAACTGGCGCATTCCCTCTTCCAAATCGCGCCGCAGCTCCTCCGGATCGTCCGTGAAGACCACCGCGCTCGCCTTCTGCCGCCACATGATAACATACCGCCCGGCGACGCGCTCGATCACCCGGCCGAGATCGGTCCACGCGCTACAGACGAAGAGGCGCAGGTTCGGAATCGAGAGCACCCCGTCGATCTTCTCCGTCAGGTTCTCGCAACAGCCGTAGGCCGTCAGGCCAAACCGCTCCAGGATCGGCTTCTGGTACTGGAGGAGGAATTCCTCCCACATCGCCGGGGAAACGGGGTCGAACTCCTGGCTGTTGGCGCACCCCCAGAGGTTCGCGTAGGTGAGGGGCCCGCCGTCTGGGTCGGGACCGATCGGGTCGCTGCAGAACATCCCGCCCACGTTGTTGGGCGAGAGCAGCCCCATCGCCTCCACCTGATCCATCGTCTGAAGGACGCCATCGCGCAGATGCGCCATGAGGCGGTGGACCCAATCCGGGCTCTCGATCATGTCGATCATCAACTGGGTCAGGCCACGCAGGGCTGCGGCCACCGTGCAGATCGTCGCGTTCAGAGGCGGCTCGCAGGTAAGCCGGACCGGCAGGAGATCGCCGAGGAGGTCATGGGCGCGGGCAAGCGCGGCCTCGGTCTGCTCTTTGCTCAGGCGCACGGATGGCAGGCGCAGGCGCTCGATATCCTCCAGGCGCTTCAGCGGCGGATCGTAGACCCAGGCGCCCCCCGGACGCGATGGAGGAATGCGGTTCATCTCCACGCCCCAGGTGTTGAGGGGATCGCGCTCCAGGATCGCCGGCACGGCAAAGGTGCCCTCCACCGGGGTGTCATCGCCGATGTCGTGCTTGATCAGCGTCATGCGCAACTCGCGTTCGACCATGCGCATCCAGGGATCCTGGCAGACGAGCGCCTCGGACGGAAGGAGTTCCGCCCAGGCACCCACCGGACGGCACCACACCGGCGCGCGGTCCGGCCGGCGCATCGCGTTCACGTCCCGCCAGCGCCGGCAGATCGCCTCGTTCTCCGGGCTCGCGGCGATCTCCGCCACGCGCCGGGCCAATTCGCGCAAATACGCTCGCTCCTCGGGCATCTTCTCTCTCCTATCTTGACCATCTGCCGGCATCAGCAATGCCTCGCACGGGCAGCCCCGCGCGAACTGCTCGCTCTCGACCAACTCTCCTGGACCGCCGGTCCCGGCCTGCATGGGCATTCCCAGCACCCCGAGCAAGGAGGCACGCCCATCGCCAGCGAACTTCTCCGCGGAGGCTCAGGCCATGCCAGAGATGACATCGCGCCAGCGGCTGCTCGCCGCGATGCGCCGCGAACAGCCCGACCGCGTTCCCATCCACGTCCGCGGCGTGCCCGCCTGGAACGAGGAGTGGGTGCGCACCCGCCACCCCTCCTATGCCCCCGTTATCGAGGCGGTCGCAAGGCATGGCGATCTCGTCGCCACCTGGTCGCCCCCGCAGGGCTTCTTCCTCTCCGCGGCCCCTCTGGAGACCGAAACGACGCGCATTCCCGCGGGCGATTGGGAGATCGAGCAGATCACCGTGGAGACGCCCCTGGGCCCGCTCACCCGCGAGCGCCATATCAGCCGCTCGGGGATGCCCGGGCTTACCACGCGCTTCTGGATCGAAACGCTCGAAGATGTCGAGCGCTTCCTCTCGCTTCCCTACGAGCCCGTGAAGGTGGATGCAACCCCCTTCTTCGAGCTGGAACGTCAGCTTGGCGAGCGCGCTCTCGTCATCACCGGCCTGAACAACCCCGCCACCTATACGCACATGCTTCTGGGATCCGAGCGGCTGGCAATCTGGAGCATTGAGGAGCGCGCGCTCATCTCCCGGGTGATGGGCCTCTTCGCCGAGCGCGTGTACGACCTGGTGCGCGCCCTCCTGGAAGCCGGCGTCCGCGGCGTTTTCGGCTTCACGGGAGAGGAGTATATCGGCCCGCCGCTCCAGTCGCCCCGAGACTTCCGGGAGTGGGGCACGTGCCTGGAGCAGCCGATCGCGGAGCTCCTGCACCGGTATGGCTGCCTGATGCACATCCACTGCCACGGCCCGATGGATGCCATCCTGGAGGAGTTCCCTGCCATCGGGTGCGATTGCCTCCACCCAATCGAAGCGCCTCCCCTCGGCGATGTGCCCCTCGCGGACGCGAAACGCCGCATCGGCGACCGCGTTTGTCTGGAGGGGAACGTCCAGATCGGTGACCTCTACTCGCTCACTCCGCCTGAGATTCGGGAGCTGGTCCGGCACGCGATCGACGATGGCGCGCCGGGCGGCGGCTTCATCCTGTGCCCCACTGCCTCGCCTTTCACCCCCACCCTGGAACCTAAGGTGGTCGAGAACTACCTGGCGTTCATCGAGGCCGGAGTGGAGTGGGGCAGGGCGTGAGCCGCATGCCCGAACGACTCACGCGCACTCGGGAAGCCAGACGGCCATGCGCCCTGGGGCACGGTTGTCCCAAACGCAATACGGCACGGCGCGGATGGTGACCGGCACGCGCACCGGGGGTTGGGTCCGGTAGAGGGCGCTCTCCCATCCCTCATCCGAGACCGCTACGGCCTGGCCAGCGAGCATCACCACCCCGCCCAGCACGCCTTCCTCGAAGCGGGCGGTCAACTCGGCATCGGCCGGCAGCATCACCCGGTGTATCGGGACGGGGTTATCCACGTCCTCCAGGCAGTAGACGAGGGGACCGCGCTGCAGCGCCACGCGCCCGATATCCTGGCGCGCCTCGGGATGGGCGTAGACGCGCTCCACCGGCATCGGTAGCTCCAGCTCGACACGGTCGCCGTTTCGCCACTCGCGCTCCAGGCAGGCATAGCCTTTCACCACTTTGCCTGAAAGGTCGACCGCCTCGCCGTTGACGCGCGCCGCCGTGCCCCGGCACCATCCGGGAATGCGGAGGCGCAATGTGAACCGCGCCGGCTGCTCCATCTCCAGGCGGAGCACCACGCGCCCAGTCCAGGGGTACTCCGTCTCCTGTCGGAGCGTGACCAGCGCACCATTCAATCGCAGGCGCGCGCTCCCGGCGATGTAGAGGTGCACGGCCACGCCGCCTTCGCCCATGGAGTAGACATACTGTCCCAACGAGGCGAGGAGGCGGGCGATGTTGGGCGGGCAACACGCGCACCCAAACCACGGCTGGCGGTGGTGATGCCCCAGGCTGGCAAGGGGGTTTTCATAGAAGAATCGCTCGCCATCGAGCGAGACGCCGCTGATCACGCCGTTATAGAGCGCCCGCTCCATCACGTCGGCATAACGCGAGTCGCAATCGAGCTGGAGCATCCGGTGTGCCCAGAAGACGAGGCCAATCGCCGCGCACGTCTCGGCGTAGGCGGTCTCGTTGGGCAGGTCATAATCGCAGGTGAAGCCTTCGTTCGCGCGCGTCGGTCCGATTCCGCCGGTCAGGTACATCCGGCGCAGCGTCAGATTATCCCAGAGGCGCTCGCACGCGGCCAGGAGCGTGGCATCGCCCGTCTCGCCCGCCAGGTCCGCCATGGCGCTGTAGAGGTACATCGCGCGCACGGCGTGGCCCACCACCTCGGTCTGCTCGCGCACCGGCAGGTGCGCCTGGCAGTAGTCGTAGTTGCCGGAGCGATAGCGCGAGGGGTCCTCGCCCCGGGCCCTTGCCTCCTCATCGAAGTAGTAGGGCTGCCGCCCACGCTCATCCACGAAGTAGCAGGCCAGCTCCAGATAGCGGCGCTCGCCCGTGGCGTGGTAGAGCTTCACTAGCGCTAGCTCGATCTCCTCGTGCCCGCAGTAGCCCCGCTTCTTCCCAGGCTCGGTGCCGAAGACGGTGCCGATGTAATCGGCGTAACGGCAGAGGGCGTCGAGCAGCGTGCGCTTCCCCGTCGCCTGGAAATGGGCGACTGCCGCCTCCATCAAGTGGCCGGCGCAGTAGAGCTCGTGACAGTCGCGCAGGTTCGTCCACCGCTTCTCCGGCTCCACCACAGTGAAGTGCGGGTTCAGGTAGCCATCCGGTTGCTGCGCGGAAGCGATCAGGCTCACCACCTCATCAAGGAGCGCGTCCAGCTCCCGGTCTGGATGGGTAGCGAGGGAGTAGCTCGCCGCCTCGATCCACTTGGCCACGTCGGAGTCCCAGTAGATGTGGGGCACCGGCTCCTGGCCCGGCTTCCAATCGAGCCGGAAGGCATCGATCCGGCCCGTCTCCTTGCATTGCGCGTACTGGTGCGCGAGCGTTTTCTCGCGGTTCACCCGGATCCGAGGCGCCCAAAAGCGGTCCTCTATCGCGACATCCGTAAACGACACCGGCGCGAACCGCCGGCTCACCCGACCGGTCGCCTTCTGCATCGATAACTCTCCTTTACGCCAGCCCGAGTGGTTCCTATCGGGCGCGTCATGTCCACCTATGAGGCGGGTCGCTCGCTCCTCACCAGCCGTGTCCTGAATGGGATGCTCCTTTGTCCAGGCCCAAGAGAAGCGTGCCGGCAAGAGACCATCGCCCTGTGCCAGAGTTCGGCGAGCATGCGCCCAATTCCCGCACCTGGCTTGCCCCTTTGCTCCTTCCCAAAGCTTCAAGGGAGGGCAGCCGGCGCTTCCCGCCTACTTCCGTGGCGCGGCCCGCAGGATGAGCGTCGCGGCGTGCAGTGGAGCCGTCTTCCCCTCCTCCTCGCCCAGGATCTCCACTTCGGCATTCGCGACCAACGCCTCCGGGCGAATCGGCTTGCCCCTGGGGTCACGCAAGCGGGTTCGGGTGCCAACGATGACCTCCTTCACCAGGGCGCGACGGAGCCGGATCATCTCCAGGCTTCCGGGCAGGCGCACCACATCCATACGAATCTTCATTTTCCCATCGCTCAGATCCGTGAGGACGTAGCCATGCACCCATAGGAGGCCCTCCGCAGATTGCACCGGCGCGACCGCAGCCGCCGTGTTCGACCTCTTTGGATCTTCCCGGCGCGAGGGGACAGCGGGGGTGGTAGCAACCGCCGGCCCGGCCGGCCCGAGCGCCGGGGTGGCAGCAACCGCCGGCCCGGCCGGCACAAGCGCCGCGAGAGCGGCGAGGAGGGGCTTGCCGGGCACGAGACCGGCTGCCTCGGCGTAAATGGCGCGGGCCACGATCTCACCGTCCACTTTTCGGCCAACTACGACCAGCTGCGCGCCAGGTGTGATCTCCGACAGGGAGAGGCGTGCCTCGCCTGCCCCTAGAACCGCGAGCGACGTGCCTTCCCCACAGTGAACGGTGCATACTTGCGGGCGTGTCAGCGCGGTCAACGGTTCGTGTCGCTCCGCGCGCGCGCTCACGTGCAGGTCGATGCTTCCCCGTCCGGTGTCGACAGCGCGCGCAAAGCCGTTCCAGCGGACCTCGCCAGGCCCCGGCTTCAGATCCGGGAGCAGTTCGGGCAACCGGGGCGCGGCAATCCTTCGCGCCAGGCGCAGGGAGGGGGCAGCGTTCACCGCCACGCCCGTCGCCTGATGGACCAGCTCGAAATGAAGGTGCGGGACCGTCCCCTCGGCGTTGCCGCTATCGCCCACCCACCCCAAGAGCTGGCCGGCCACCACCCGGACGCCCGGATAGATGCCGGGCGCGAAGGCATGCAGCTCGCCCCCTTGGCCGTCGTCCGTTCCGGGCGTATCGTTGTTCAGATGCATGTACTCAGCCGACCAGCCGTGATCGCCAACCAGCGTGAGGAGGTAGTGCCCGTTGCGGGCGCGCGGGCGAACGGTCCCATCGAACGCCGCCACCACCGGCGTCATCTTCGGGGCCAGAATATCCTGGCCGCGGTGCCGGCACGTGCCCCCGCCCCGCGAGGCGAGGAAAGTGTCCTGCCACGAAACCGGGCCGACCACGGGGAAGACCATCGGCACGATCACGGGCGCGTCGCTGATCCGGTCCGGCGCGATTGCTCCCAGTGAATTCTCACCGGAGGCCGGGGCGGCGCCGGTCGACGCCTCCGGTACATTGACCGTGAGCCGGCGCACCGCGAGAACGGACGGGGAGGGCGACGCCGGCCACTCAATCACCGCGGTGAAAAGCGTGCCAGGCCGCAACGCATCGGCAGGAACACGCTGGCCGTCCGGCCCCAACGGCGTGATCAGAGACGCTATCCCGAGGAGCAGCGTGCCGGAAAGAAGCGGTTTCGGGCGCTCCTCGGCACCGCTCGGCGCAGCGACACGGAAGATGCTCACCTGCAGCCCGCGGTGATCCTTCACCACGGCATCGATGACACCCTCGACGACCACCTCGCCCCGCGCGGGCACCAGGGCGGCGCGAGGCGCCGGGGGATCCACCGTGATACTCTTCGGCTCCGGGGTCCCCTGCGGCGTGGAAAGCGTGGCCGGCGCCGGGGCTGGAACCAGGGCACGGTCGGCCGCCAGCGGGTCGCGGCCAGGAAGAATCATCAAGACCGGCAACAGGATGGTGAGAAGGCGGAGCACTTGCATGTGGAATACCTCGGATTGCAAGACGCTTGCACCACGCCCGTGGTTCACCGGAGAGCGCGTCACTCGCACGCCCGTGTGGGCCGAGAGATCCCCCGGCGGGGATGCCGGCACGCAGAATTCGGAGCAATCGCGATTCCCGTAGCTGGTCAGGAGCGATAGTCGCCCGTCGCGCCCAGGCGAATTCCGTGTGGAGAGCGGCAGGCAACCTCAACACCCATTTCTCTGTCCTAAGCCCCATGGGGCACGGCAAAGCGCCCTTCTTGATTCTGCGATTGGCGCCGTGGCGGGCTCGAATCGGTCAGCCCCCGCGCGTGCCCTTCGAGCGACCTACCGGAAAGGGGAACCGTTGTTGATTCGGATGCTGGCCCGCCTGCGCGGGCCTGCCATAAGCAGCCACCAGCGGCTCCGAACCACCCAGGGTGTCTTCTCTTTGCGGCGCGGCGGCCTGCTCCGAGGATATGCCGGGCTCATCGCAGGCGTTCCGCTCACCTTCTCGGTCGGGGGCAACCCCTCGCATCCTGGGGCAGGCGGAAATGCCTTTCCCATCGTGAAGCCGCCCGAGGCGATGCGCCTGACCATCAAAGAGCCGCCGTCCGGCACGAAGAGCATCAAGATTGAGCGCGACCCGTCAACCCCGGCCACGGATAAGGAACAGACGCCGGCGCCATCATCCGAGGCGGCGCCCGCCACGGAGGCGCCCGCGCTCAAGCCGACGGTGCAGCCCCCCACGGCGGCCGCGCCCTCCGTCGAGCCGGAACCGCCCGCGGCCACGCAGGCAGCGGAGATGGGTGCCGCGCCCCGCGCGACCGCGCCGCCGGGCGATCCGTCGGAGACCGTCCAGGCTGCCACTCCAGACCCGGATCCCGTGGCAGCCAAAGCGGCAGATGATACCCCGGCACCACAAGTCGCGGCAGAGAGCGCACCACCGGCCGCTGGAACGCCGACTGAATCGAAGCCGGTCGCAAAGACCGCTGCGAAAGCGGAGCCGGCCATCCAGCCTGCCGCTGCTGAGACAAAGACGCAGGCCGCGGCGGACTCGCCGCCGAACCCGGAAACCGCCACCGCCCAAGCAGCGGCGGAAGCGAAGCCCGTGGCGGAGACTCAGCCCGAGACCGCGTCGAAGGCGAAGCCTGAGGCCGCAGCCAAGACGGTCGCGAAAGCAGAGCCTGCGCCAGCGGCGAAGCCCAAGACTGTCGCGAAGGCAGAACCTCAGTCGGTGGACAAGCCGACGGTGAAAGCGGAGCCTAAGACTGCGGCACAGCCCAAGACCACAGCCAAGGCGGTCGCAAAGGCGGAACCTAAACCCGCGGCCAAGACGACGGCGAAGGCACAATCCAAGACCGCAGCCAAACCAGCCACAACGGCACAGTCCAAGACCACAGCCAAGACTGCGGCCAAGCCCAAGACTGTCGCGAAGGCGGCGCCTAAGCCCGCGGCTAAGACGGCAAACGCGGATCCTAAGCCCGCAGCCAAGACGGTCGCAAAGGCGGAGCCTAAGCCGGCAGCTAAGACGGCGGCGAAGGCACAATCCAAGACGGCGGCAAAGCCCGTCACAAAGGCGAAGCCAGAGACCGCGGCGAAGCCGAAGGCTGTCGCGAAGGCTCAGCCCAAGGCGGCGCAACCGCTCGCCTCGCGCGGGGGATCCGGAACGGTCCAGAACATCCACCGCATCATCGAGGCAGCGGCCAAGGAGTTCGGCGTCGATCCGGCGCTGGTGCGCGCCGTGGTGCGCGCGGAGTCCGGGTTCAACCCCCGGGCACTCTCCCGAGTGGGCGCGATGGGCCTGATGCAGCTCATGCCGGCCACGGCGCGCGCCCTCGGAGTCACCAACGCCTGGGATCCGGTTCAGAACATCCGCGCCGGCACGCGCTTCCTGCGCTCGCTGCTGGATCAGTTCAAGAACGAGCGCCTGGCAATCGCCGCCTACAACGCGGGGCCGGGCGCCGTGAAGCGGCACGGAGGTATCCCACCCTACCGTGAGACGCAGGACTACGTGAAGAAGGTGCTCTCCTTCCGTAACAACGGCGGGTGAGTCTCCGAAGCGCATCCTTCTCGTGATGGGCCTGGCGCTTGGCGCCGGGCCCTTCGTTTTTCCACGGGCGCCAGCATACTCTCTCCCTGGCGTCCCTCGCACATCCGGAAGGTATCCCAGCAGGCGCGCCTACTCGCCCAGCGTGATGATCTCCGCCTCGCCAGTGGCCGTATCGTAGAGGGCGAAGGTAGCCGGCCCCCCTGGCTTTCCGCCCCGAATCCCGCTCAGCGACCCGGGGTTTACGTGCAACACGCCGTCCACTTCGCGCGTCCCCGCCTCGTGCGTGTGCCCGGCGAAGACAACGTCCCATCGCTTGCTCGCCACCAGCGCCTCGGTGATCTCCGGCTCGGTGCCATGGTAGCAGACGATCCTCCGGCCATCCAGCTCCAGCGGCAGGAGCGTCTTGCGGATCTCGATCCCGGTCTGCTCGCGGGCGATCACCTGGAGAAAGAGGAAATGGTCGCCATCGTTATTCCCGAAGATCCCTTTTACCGGGCAGCGCAGCGGCTCCGGCGCCGTCTTCGTCATGAAGACCGGCACGAACGGCGCCACCCAGTCGCCCAGATGGAGCACGAGCTCCACGCCTCGGGCGTTGAGCAACCGGATCGCCTCCGCCAGGTTCTCCAGGTGGTCGTGGGTATCCGAAACGATGCCTACCTTCATCGCGTCACGCCTCCATCAAATCGCCATGAAGTTCATTGCTCAGGGTGATGAACTCCTCGAGCGAGAGCGTCTCCCCGCGGCGCTTCGGATCAATGCCAGCGCGCTCTAGTGCAGGCTCCAGCACTTCGCGCGGTTGACCCAATCCCCCGGAAAGCGCGTTCAGCAGCGTCTTGCGGCGCGCGCCAAACGCCGCGTGGACGACGGCAAAGAAGCGCTTCTCATCTTTTACCGGCAGCGGCGGCTCTGCGCGTGGGTCCAGGCGCACCACGGCGGAATCGACCTTTGGCGGGGGGAGAAAAGAGTTGCGCGAGACGTGCGTCACCAGGCGCACCTCGGCATGGTAGCGCACAAAGACGGTCATCGACCCGTACTCCCCAGTGCCCGGCTTTGCCAGGAGGCGCTCGGCCACCTCCTTCTGCATCATCAGCACCATCCGGGTGAAGGACGCCTTGTGCTCCAACAAACGCGTGATGAGCGGAGAGGTGATCTGGTAGGGGATATTGGCCACCACCTGGCACAGGGGCGCACAGTATGCATCCAGGAGCGCCGGCAGATTCACCTTCAGGAAATCGCCGTACTCCACATGCACATTCTCCACACCGGCGAGAGTCTCTCGCAAGATCGGCCGCAACGAGCGATCCAGCTCGATGACGAGCACGTGCCGGGCATGCTCCGCCAGGGCGCGCGTCAGCGTGCCGATCCCCGCTCCGATCTCCAGCACGCCCGTCTCAGGAGACAGCTCCGCGGCATCGAGGATCTTCCGCAGGATGTTGGCATCGACGAGGAAGTTCTGGCCTAGCGCCCGGTGAAGGGTGACGCCGTGCCGGCGCAGGAGCTCGCGCACGACGTGGGGAGAAGTGAGGTTCATCGCTTCAGTGGCCCGCATGCATCGTTTGGAGACAGGAAAACGGGAGAGCCTTGGGGGGGAGGGGCCCCCTATGAAGGCGCGTTCGCCTTGAACGGTGGATCTCTCTTCTCATGCTTCCCTGTCTCCAAACCCAGCCGCGCAGCGAGTGGCTACGGGGTCAAGATGCGCACCGTCACCACCTTTCTGCCATAGCGGCTTGCCTCCCGATGGGTCGGGAAGCACAGGTCGATCCGGTTACCCTTGATGGCGCTGCCGATATCGGCGGCGAGCGCCTCGCCATAGCCCTCTACATGCACGCGAGCACCCAGTGGGATCACCCGCGGGTCGACCGCCACAATACCTCGCTCTGCTTTCAGGCCCAGGTAGGTGCGGCCCGTGCCGGTCACCATGGCGGGGTAGCCGGTCGCCACCATTCTCATGACACGCCGGCCACTGAAGTAGCCGCCGCGGGAGGGCAGCTTCTGGCCCCCCCCACCCACGAGGATGAGTTTGTCCTTCACGGGCCGGACCACTCGCGCGTCAAGCAGCTCGCGTGAGGCCACCTCGCCATCACGCCAGGTGACGCGGTAAGTCAGCTCCTTCAGACCATCCTCCGGGTGCTGTTTGATGCAGGTAATCCCCGCGCGCAGCTGGCGCGTCGGAATCACCCGGGTGCGCGCACGAATCGGCTCTTGCTGCACTACCGTGCGCGTGCACACGCGGCGCACGGTGATCGTCATGTTCGGCGCAATCGCTTCGCCGGGCGCCGGCGAGCATTCATCTTCCTCGCCAAGCTCCACTCCGGCTACTTTCAGCGCCTCGGCGACATCCCCTCCTGCCATATGAACAGCCAGGACCTGGCCATCCACTTCAATGTTCACCGATGATGCGATAGTCCCCCCCTGTCTTGCGGGGGAACTCCCTGCGTCCTGGGCCCGGCCGAAATCCAGACCCAGCAGGCACAGCGCGCATACGGGGAGAAGCAGCTTTGCAGCGACGTGCTGAAAACGGCTCATCTGCCCTTTCCTCCTTCCGCGTTCGGTGCCTGCCAGACCGGCGGTATCCCGCCGGTCCGACGTGAGCGCGATTGTACACCAAAAAGCGTGATATGTCAACCGCACCCTCGGGCACACCGGCACACAAGCGCCCGTACTGCTTGCTTTTCTACAGGGAGCAATGCGCCATTTTTCGCGCTACTGTGGGAGCCCGTGGGGAGAAACGGCCCGCCAGTGGCAGGCAAGGGTACGGCGTGGGATAGCGTGGGAAGCCTTGGGACGTCTTCCCTCCCGGGCCTGCTCCTCTTCGCGGTTCGGGCGCAGTGTCAGTCCATGTTACCCACATCGACCGGCTTCTACACATCCGCGCGCAAGAGAGCCGTTTGCCACCCTTTGCCACAGGCAGAGCGCGGCCTCGCCATGGCAGGCAGCCAATCGCCCTCCCTGGGGACGGGCACGGGCAGGGTCTTCCCCTCCGCGCCCGTCTCCGTGGGATGCGGGTTCAACCTGGCCAGGTCCGGCTTATTCGATGGGGTTCCCCGCGGCGAGGAGAGGAGGGAAGTAGTTGAAGAGGCAACCGAGGTGATCGGCTTCACCCAGAACGATACGGCCCTCGGGCGTGGCCACCATATCGCCATACCGGTAGCCGTACCAGGGCTTCTCCGTGGTGGCGCACAGCACGCCCAGGTCGCGTAGCGCCCCAGGCCGCGGCTGGTAGACGAAGAGGTGGGCCATCCCCTCACGGCTGCCGGCGGTGCCATAGAGACGGCCATCGGGCAAAAGAACCAGGTGGTCGATCCCTCCGAGCGCCACCGGCTTGCCCAGCGGCACTACGCGCCACTCGTCGAGATCCACGTAGGAGAGGAGGCCCTCGGTATCGCCCAGGTAGAGCCGGCGGGAGGCGTCATCGAGCGCGGCCGCGGCGATCTTCGCGTAGGGCCCGCGGCCCGGGAAGCACTCCACGCGCAAATCGGTCGCCTCAATCGTTTCCATGAACGGGGAGAAACGCATCAGGCGCCCCGCTGAGCCGAAGGCATACCACACGCCCTCGCGATCCTCGACGAGCACGGGGCTGAAGAAGTGAATCGGGTCCACCTGGCCCAGGACGCGCGCCTGGCGCTCTCTCAGATCGTAGGCAAAGATGGTTCCGGTCTGGTTTGTCAGCCCGAAGAGGCGCTCGCTGTCGCGAGAGGCCACCAGGCGGAGGATCCCTTCGCCCGGCACCGGCGCGGCGAGGCGCTCGAAGCTCACCCGGGGAAAGCCCCACTCCTGAATGACATCGCCTGGAAGGCCGCTCACCGTCGCCTTGAAGAGGTGGCCGCCTTCGGGATCGCACGTGCCGCCATACAGCACGTGGCCCGGCATCGCCACGAGCGAGCGCGTCACGGCGCGCGCGTCCGGAATCGGCGCCAGCGGCAGCGCCGCCTCGCAATAGGGGAGGAGCGCATATTGGAAGAGCCACGACTCCTCGCCGCTGGTGGCGCCGTAAACGCAGCCGTCGGTCATCGCCAGACTGGTGATCGCGGAACTCTCGCGCGGGAGCGGCGCCATCTGGCCGTTGAAGTTGATCTCCTTGCACACGAGCGCGCCCTCGCTCACGAAGGTGCGCGCCGCCGACCTCACCAGCTCCGCCGTCTCCGGCTTGCCCTGCAGCACCGGATCCCGCTGCGGCCACGTTCTGTTGCTCAACTCCAGAGGCATCGTTTGCTCCTTCGGGCGCCGCCGGTCTGGCGCCCACCCACCGCGTCTCAGCCCCAGTACCTCAGCCGGGGGAAGCCAGAGTCGCCGGCATCGTCCAGCTCGCCTTCGCCAAACCGCACGTGGACGATCCCCGTCGGCGTGCGCCCCACCACCGCCAGAATCAGGTCGCGCTTCGAGATCCAGACGGCGCGCGAGATGTACCAGATATGGACGCCGGCCTCGGGATCGACAATCGGGCCCAGGTCCTCCATCTTGCCTGTCTGCGTATCCAACCGCTTCAGGTGCGAGATCATGCCGCGCTCGGGGTGGTGCTCGCTCATCACGCTGAAGTAGAGGAGGCCATCCGGACCAAACGCCAGGCCGCCCACGTGGCTCTGGTTGATCTGGTTCGGTTCCAGGCCGGTCAGGCCCGGGTGAACCGGACCCAGATCGTGCAGCCGGCCCTCGGCCATGTCGTGGATCCAGAAGTGGGGCCAGGCGTTCCAGGCCACGCCAACCACCCGATCAGGCTGGGGACAAGGCGTTACGTCATACACCACGTCGTGCCAGCCGTTCTGGAAGGGAGGATGCGGAAGGCTAAGCCCGGTCGTCTCCAGCCGGTCCGAGCCAGCTTCCATGCGCAGGATCCGCCCGAAGTCGTCCGTCGTATAGGCGGTCGCGCGCGAGTCGAGCCAGATCGCCTGCGGGTTGACGGCGCCGATGCGCCCGAAATCGCGGTCGCTCCGGCTCGCCAGATCGTAGCGGTGGAAGTGGTTCAGCGGGTAGGTGCAGGAGTAGAGCAGCTGGCGCTCCCGATCCAGCGCCAGGCAGCGGCATCCCTCCTGGGGATAGAGAAAGTCGGTCCAGAGGATGCAGTCGCCCTCGGTATCGTAGACCACGAGCCCGGCGCCGGCGAAGCTGACATGGGGATCGCCCCAGTTGCCCCACGGGATGTAGATTACGTGGCCCAGGGGGGGCCCGCTCAGGTGCGTCGCGGCGTAGAGCGTCCCCGATTCGTCCACGATCATGCTGTAGTGGATCTTGCACTGGGTCGCCCGGCCGTTGTCCCCCGGCTGCCCGGTGGCCTCCCCCATATCGACCAGGTACTCGCAGCGGCCATCGGCGCGGTAGCGGACGATGACAGCGGTCACGCCCCCCAGGTGCTCGCAGCACGCGGCGGCATAGGCGCATCCGTCCGGTCCCGAGATCAGCGACCAGGTGGTGTCGTGAACCGGCAGCTCAGCGAATGGAACCCATCGGAACTCCATCTTGCCCCCTTGTTGGAATGGCTCTCGCCCTCCCGATGGACGGCTCGGATCACTACTTACTGGCGGCGGTAGAACCCGGTGACCACACCGAGGATGCGCACCTCGGACGTCGGGATCTCCTCGTAGCGCTCGTTCGCGCTGATCAGCGTGACCATGCCATTCGTCTTGCGCAGGCGTTTGACGACCACCTCGCCGCGGACCATCGCAATCACGATATCGCCGGAGAGCGCGTGTTCCTGCGCCTTGATGAAGGCGATATCGCCATCCTCCAAGACGCCGCTCATGCTATCGCCACGCACGCGCACGGTGTAATCATAGGGCGCCAGCGCGTCTCGCGTGGTGGTCGTGGGGGTTTCGGACGGCAGCAGGCCGTGCCCGGCGCTCACGCTGTCGTAGCCGGGCGTCTCGAGCCTTTCCGGCGAGATCGCGGCCACCTCGCCGAGCGCCTCCAGGGCGAGGACCAGGGCATCGCCCTCTACGCCCTCCGGAACGAACCCGGCCTTCACCATCCACTCCACCGGGTCGAGATCGAGCCCCGCGATCAGCTTCTCAATCTGCGCCCGGGTGCGAATCACGCCGTTGCATAGGTCTCCCACTTGCGAGAAGGCGATCTCCGTCCGCTTCTGGACTTCCCGGTAGGAGAGCCCTCGCCGCTGCAGCAGCTCGCGCAGCGCCCTCCCAAACTCTTCCCTGTGATACGCCACGACGCTCTCCCACCCTCACACCCGCGAGGCACACGCCGGCCCGCCAGATCCGAACATTTGCATGCGCGAATGTTCACTGTTCGCCCTGCCCTTGCTGGAAACAGGGCGAACACTAAAGGTTCGCCCCTCCACAACGGCCCGCTGGTGCCACAAGATCCGCCATCATTGCGTGGCACACGCATGAACCGGCGTTTCGCTCGCGCTGTTGCGAATCGCCAGGCAATAGCTTCGTCAGTCCCCGCCGGGCTCCTCTCACTCTGCATTGTTCAATCAGAATAATGAAAAATCCCTTTGCCAAGCGTGGCGCGGGTTCGTGGGCACTGCTCCCGAAAAACACTCTGCCGCCGGGCGATTATGGCGGCAACGGCGTGCCACCAGGCAAGAGTCTTCTTAGGGCCTATGGCGTTCATCAGCGGCTCGGGGATTGGTGGTAGGTCAACATCCCAGCCCTTGATCTTTGCTTTCTCGAACTGTGGCTCTGCTGGTGGCCCACCTGGACCCCCTGCGGCTGCAGACCCATCAGGGCGCATTCCGCCTCCGCCTGCTTCACCGTCGCGAATGGGGATGCGCTTGCCTGTCTTTGTCGTGATCCAGTGAACGTGTGGATCCCCGCCGCCACCTGCTGTCATTGGGTTGCCCCGGGCTATTCCTGGGGTCATCTGAGACAGGGCATCGCGCTCGACCGGATCTTCGTCAGAGGTGGCCCCCAATAGGGCTAGAAGAGAGTCTTCAAGGGCCTGTGAGTTGCGCTGGAGGGCTTCTTCGAGAGATTGTTGGCTTGAGTGGGTTTGTGCTATGCGGTTAAGAGCATCCCAGTAGTCTATAAGGATGCTGTCGATGTCGCTGTGTGTATTCTTCAATTCATTCACACCGCCTGTCATTCAGTATTGTTTTCGGGTGGCTCCACATCCGGTTCGGGTTGAGCCTTCATCGCCTCGAAGATAGGCGCATATCTTTGTGACAGTTCATCTGCTGTAGGTGGAGTATCGGGGTCAACGTGAGTGATCTTGCACCCTAGCACGGAGCAAACGTAGATCGCCATGCTGTGATCGGGATATGGGTCCCAACCTGTGGGTCCTTCTTCTGGAATAAAGGAGTTCAGAAGTGACTCTATCTCGGAATCCTCGCAACTCCAGGTGTAGCCATCTATGGTGGCCGGAACGCCTTCGATCTCGATGATAACTGCCATTGAAAGTGGTCCTCCTAGTTCGCCCCATTATACCACAAGGGCCAGGGAAGTCTCTAGTCTCTAGTGTTCCCTCGGAGTGCGTCTACGGTGAAGTGGAAGTAATCAGGGTCGCTCATAGCAAACCCAACCGGGTCGTGGGTGAGGAGTTCGCCACCAACCGGGATGATCTCGGCTGCACTCCCATCATCTGCCACCCGCCCTGCATAGGGGGTAGGGTAGTTGTCTGGGCGCGTCATCTCGTTGTCCTCGTAGGGGAGGTCATCAACTAGGCCACCCTGCCCGGTGATCGGAAAGTAGTCACCTTTCCTGTAAGCCTCTTTCATGGAGACAGGTTCTTCACCTGAAGTTCGACTACTGTGGAAGGCTTCCGCCTGTTCCTGAAGGGATGGGTCGCAGACAGCAAGGGCATGAAACGTTTCGTGCACAATGGAGCGCGGGCCTGCATCCCGTGCTATGGCAGAGAGTGGCACTCCATCGGGACCAACTGTTGACTGGGAACGCGTGAGGCTCTTGTCAAAGATAACGTTGTGCAGCAGTGCCACAGCTTCGGCTTGAAGTATTCTGATGAATACCTCGGGCTCACCGCAATTCACCGGCGCGCCCGGCCGCCTGGCCAAAGCGATCCAGCAGCCAGCCCTCCATGCGGGTGTAGGTCTCCTCATAGTAGGGGCTGCGGCTGAAGAAGCCGTGGCCGCGGCCCTCGTAGCTCACCAGCTCTCCGGCAACGCCGTTTTGCCTCAGCACATCGCGGAAGCGCTCCGCCTGCGCGTAAGGCACCGCCTTATCCGCCATGCCGTGAAAAAGGAGGCAGGGCGGGGTCTCTGGCCCAACGTGCGTGATTGGCGAGGCGTCCCGATAGAGCGCCTCATTCCCCTCGAACGGCACGCCCAGGAAGGAGATCAGCCACTCCGCGCATCGCTCCTCCCCGGCCAGCGCCACCAGATCGAGCACCGGGTTGAACAGCACGGCCAGGCAGACCCGGCTTGAGGCGTCCGCGTGCCCGCTACTCCCCTCAAACCGGGGGATTCCGGCGGTCGTCGCGAGCATCGCGGCGAGATGCCCGCCCGCCGAGGCCCCGGCGCAGCCGATCCGCTCTGGGTCCACGCCCAACTCCCCGGCGTGGGCGCGCACCCAGCGCACGGCGCACTTGGCGTCTTCTACCGCCGCCGGATACTTCGCCTCCCCGGAGAGGCGGTAGGAGACGCTAGCGCAGGCGATCCCCACGGCGGCGAGGGATCCTGCCTGCCGATAGAACTGCCCCGGCGTGCCACTCGACCACGCGCCCCCGTGGAAGAAAAGCATCGCTGGGCGCGGCGCGGGCCATGCGCCCTCGTCCGGTAAGAAGAGGTCCAGCGTGAGCTCCCGACCACCGGCCCGGCCATACACCACGCTCCGACGCAGCTCCACGCCTTCCGGCGGTGGGAGCGCCGGTCGCTGTCCCGCGCGAAGCATGCGCCCCCGCGCGGCGGCTTGCAGGCTCTCCATCCGATCTTCACTCCCAGCCAGTTCGGCCATCACCCGTTACCTCAACACGATCCGGTAGGAGAACGCCGCCGCGTCCAGGTCGAGATGCACCTCGTCTCCCTTCTGCTCGAAAGTCACAGCGCCGAGAGGCTTGCCGGACTGGTCGAGGCCGTCCACCGAGGTGACGCGCTTCCCTTTGGCGCCCAGCGTGGCCAGGCGCAGATCCGCCTGGAAGGGGAAGCTCCCCTGGAGCGGGTAGAGCCGCCACTCATTCCCAGAGTGGAGCAGGCGAAACGCGCCGTTCGTGACGACCGACCCGAAATCGATCTTCTTCCCTTCCGCGTTCTCCTTTGGGGCGTCGGGGCCAGGCCGTTCTGGGGCGTACTTCACCGACTCAATCGCGCCCTGGACGCGCTTCACCGTGAAGATGCCGCCGCGCACCCGGGTGCCGTCGATATCGGCGAGAGGCAAGAGCCGGTTCCCCCGCTTGGGCGAGTAGATCCCGTAGCGCAGGTAGTAATCGCCGTCATACGGCGCGCTGGCGAAGGTGAACCGGATTGTGCATCGGTGTGTGCCTACCTGCTGCAGCTTCTCGGGCTCCAGCCCGCTCGGCGCGTGAATCGCGATCCGGTCGCTCCCCTGAGCCACCGCCTTGGGATGCGAGACGTGAACGAACGGTCGGTACTCCTCCGGCAGGGGGCGCAACACCTCCCATTCAAACTCCACCTCCACCTGGCCGCCTCCCAGGTGGCGTGCGCCCAGCACGCGCGTCTTCACCGGAGCACGGCTGGCGACATCGAGCGACAGCGGGCGCGCGTCCACGAAGGTAACACCCGGGCTGCGCGCCAGAGCGACCGAAAGCCCCTCGCGCGCGAAGATCGCGGCCATCGTCTGCCCCGCTTTCGCCAGGAAACCGTAGCGCGGGAGCATGAAGCCTCCGACCTCCCAGGGCGTCTTGCCGCGGTTGGTCCACACCTTGCCGCCGCCGTCAAAAGTGGTGTGCTGGCGGTGAATGTCATCGCCCACGAACTCGTGCGTTTCGAGCGACTGGTGGGCGAGCTCCTTGCACACGTCGTGCAACAGCCAGTAGGTTTTCACAGTGTCGCGGGTGCACGGCCCGGTGCACATTGGGTTTCGCCCGCCTATCACCGTGTTGGAGAAGTAGTCGTCGCTCCCCCAGCTCGCGTAGGGCTCGTCGCCCGCGTAGCGCTGGCCCAGGCCGCCGGCAAAGAGGATCATCGCCCCGTGCGTCGCCATGTCGTGCCAGGGAACGCGCTCGGCATCGGTGCAGGGCCAGTTCCAGGTTTTCGCCGAGTAGTGGTCCGACTGAACGCCGTCGACGTGCCCGATCAGCGCGTCGTGTCCGGCCTCGGAGATCGTGGGCGCGTTATCTCCCAGGACCTCGCGGATGTAATCGAAGCACTCGCCCCAGTGCTTCGCGCACTTCATCTTCGTGTAGAAGTTGCCTTCCTCGTCATAGTAGTCGATCACCGCATGCGCGGTGAAGACATCGACAAACGAGGCAGTGGGCGCGAAGCCCTCCTTGATCAGCTTCATATTGCGCTCCAGCCACGGCTTGAACGCGTGGGGGAGCCAGCGGTAGCTTTGCGCTTGGGGGCCCTTGTTGAACCACGCGCGCTGGGGCGTGCCGTCCTCATTGAAGACGATGTGCTTGTAGCTGAAGCCCTCGGCATCCGGGTAGAAGTCGATATAGTTATCGTGCACGCCAAAGAGGATGCCGTTTTCGCGGCACGCGCTCACCCAGTCGTTCCAGATCACCGGGTCGCAGTCCGGGGGATAGATATCGGGCAGGCGGTAGTCATAGCCCCAGCGCTGCCAGGCATGCTTGATGAAGACGGAGTCGGTGAGGCCGTAGGCGGCGGCCCGGCGAATATCCGCGGCGATCTCGTGCCCGCCCCACCAGTCGATGCACATCTTCCCCTTCAGCTTCGCGACGCCGCCTGCTGGCTTGAATCCGGCGAGATCGCGGTAGACGCGCGCCGCGGCGAACGCCCCGCGTGCCGAGGGCACCAGGAAGAACGATGCGTCGTGGTGCGTCTGGAGCGAGTAGAGCCGTTTCTCCGGGTCGACTTCAAACCGGTCGGGGAAGACATCGCACGCCTGCGCCAAGCTGACGCCGTTCTCGAAATCGATTCCCACATGGCGGGTGCTCAGCTGGAAGCCGCTCCCGTGCAGGGTGAACCGCCCCGGCTCCTGGATCACGTTCCCGAAACCGGCGTAAACGCGCCGCGCCTTCCGGCTGGCCGGGCCGATCCCAAGCAACGTGAACCGCGGCTGGCCCCGCCGGTCGCGCTTCACGCCCGGCATCGAGAAGGAGAGGCGGACGCTACCCGCCACCGGACGGAGCACCGCGTCCACCGGAATTCGCGCCTCGTTTAGGAGGACGGTGTGCCGGATCGTCACGGCGTTCGGGTTCGCCTTCGTGGGAGGCAGGATTTTGACCTCCTCTACGCTCGCGGCGGAGCGCCAGTCGCCCAGGCGCTCGCCGGCCACCTCGATCAGAAAGCCCTCGAACGAAACCGTCTCACGCTCGCCGGCCACGGCGAGAACGCCATCTACCAGGCCGCGCGGGCCAGGTACTAGCGCGATGCCGAAGAGGCCGGCGCGGCTCTGCGTTCTCCACGAGAGGTGGTCAGTCTTCCCGGCGCGGGCTTGCTTCGCCTTGGCCTCGGCCTTCTGCCTCCGTGCGGCGCGCGCCTGGGGCGTCTCCTCTGAGGGCGGTTTGCCCACCACCAGCGTCGGCTCTGCCCAGTAGCCGGAATCGCAGATTGTGTTTCCTTTCGGGCCGGGGCCGTTCCAGAGGCGCAGCGTCACCGTCTTGCCCGCGTAGGCCGAAAGGTCGACCGTGGCCGGTTCCCACGTCTTGGAGAGGCTGAAGCGTTCGAACAGCTGGACAAACCCGGCCCCCTCCGCCGTCGTGCCGGGCTGGCCGGATGGCGCGCTCTCTTCCGCCACATAGACGCGCCACTCGACGCCATCGCTCACGCCCTCGCCGGGCATGTGGTCACGGATCGCCGTGGCAAACCGGAGCGTGATCGGCTTCACGTTCGGGAGGGTGAAGCGCGCGTCTGCCCACGAGGTGCCGGCGCCACCCCGATAGGGTGGGTGAATCGTGATGCATGGCCGGGCATCCGGGCGCGATGCCGTTCCTGGCGTGAAGCTCGTTCCCGTTTCTCGGTCGTGCCCGGTCCACCCGAGCGGCTTCTCAATCAGCGGCTTTCCCTCACGGGCGATGCACACCCGGAAGCCCGTGAGCCGGTCCAGCCGGGTAGCGCCCCGCCCGGCGATGACGTTCACCGGAAGCTGCAGCGTGCCATCGCCGCGCGTGCGCGAGGAGAGCTCCAGAGGCACATAGGCAGAGGGCGAGAGCCAGTAGTCACGGTCACGGTGTCCGAGCGTGAGCTCGGCGACGCGCCGGCCCCCATCGGCGTCGCCCAGCATCACGTTGAATCCAAGCCGCTTTCCCTCTTTCACGTCGGGGCCAATCAGCGACAGGGGGAGGGCGATCTCCGCCTCATAGCCCCCGGGCGTGCGTCGGGCGGCGACCTGCACCGCGCCCGGATCCGGGAGCGGGCGCGTCTTGAGGCCGTAGTCAGGCACTTTCACAAGCGGCCTCTCGCCGCCGAAGGGATTGATGGCGAGGACCAGGTCCTCCTCGGTAAGCCCGCTCGCAGAGCGCTCATGCGGGGAGCGCGCCGAGAGGTAGAGGCGGATGTAATCGCTATCCATGAAATCGCGGCTCGCGCGGTCGGTGGCGCTGATCTCGTCGTCCGAGACGCGCGCGCTGAGGTAAAGCCGCTCGCCGTCATGGAGCGCGGTGAGCACGGCGCCGAAATCGCCCGGCTCGACGGGGCCCACGCTCGCGTGGCTGCTATCGAGGGGCACGGGAATCGCGTTGGTCCATTCCGAGAGGTCGCCATCCACCTTCACGGGCGCCTCCGCGCTCAGTGCCGCCACCTGGGCGACTGCCGGCGGGCGCGGCTTCGCCACTTCCACAGCAGCGCGCGCCACCTCGATGACGAGCACGGCGTGCGCGCGCAGGGGCTGCCCACCCTCGGTGAACTCCGCGTAGGCGTGGACCGGGTAGTGAGCGGCGTAGATGCCCCTGCCGGCGACCACGTTCACCGTCACCTCGGCCTTCGCGCGGGCTCCCACTGTGAAAGGACGCGGGTTGGGCCCATCCACGCGCCACCGGTCGATGACACCAATCCGCAGGGTGCCCGTCAATGGCGCGGGGCCTTTGTTCTCCAGGCGGATCACCACCGGCACGGGCTGCTCCAGCGCCGTCACTTCTTTGATCTCGGGAATCGTCAGCGTGAGCGAGCCGGCGGTATCGGTGGCCGGCTTCCAGGCGTGCGCAGCCACCATGACCAGCATCAGGGCGATGAACAGCGCGAAGATGCGAAGCGTCTTCATCTCGTCAGCCCCCCTCTGGATGGCCATTTCCCTGGGGAGAGCTCGCTGGACCGAGAGCGCGGGGGCCATCCCTCAGGAATGGGTTTCGGCGGGTGCCTTCAAACCCCTTTCTCGGGCAAGGCCGGTGGTAGAGATGGGAGAGCGGCCGGCCCAGGCGATCCGAGCCCGGGCCGGCCGCGCGGGTTTAGATCGCTTCGATCGTGGAGGGGGGTTTCGTGGCGATGTTGTAGGTGACGCTGACCACGCCGGGGACCTCGGCCAGGATCTCTTGCGCTAGCCTCTCCAGGAGGTCGAACGGAAGCCGGGTGGGCGTGGCGCGCCGGGCATCGACGCTATCCCAGCAGCGGACCTCGATCTGCTGGCCGAATTCGCGTCGGCCGTCGCGGATTCCAGTGACGCGGTCCTCATGGAGCACGGCGAGATACTGGAAGGCGCCGGTGCCCGCGAGGAGGCGTTCCACGACTGCAGTCGCCTTGCGCACGGTCTCGACGCGCTCGGGCGTCACCTCGCCGATGATGCGCGCCGCGAGCGCCGGCCCGGGGAAGGGGATCCGCTGGAAGATCTCCTCGGGAAGCCCGAGCGCCTTGCCGACCTTGCGCACGCCGTCTTTGCGGAGCTGGATGAGCGGCTCGAGGATAGCGTAGCCAAACGCCTCTTGCGGGTCGATCCCGAGTTGCTCGAAGACGTTGTGCTGCCGCTTGATCCCGGCCACGGTCTCATCCACGTCGGTGAGGATCGTGCCCTGGAGCAAGTACTTCGCACCGCTCTCGCGAACGATTCGCCCGAACACCTGGCGGTAGAACGTCTGCGTGATCGCCTCGCGCTTCTCCTCGGGGTCGGTGATCCCTTTGAGCGCGGCGAAGAACTCGTCGCGCGCGTCGACGACTTCGATCGGCACGCCCAGGTCGCGGAAGATCCGCTCGATCCGCTCCGCCTCGCCCTCGCGCATGATCCCGTTCTCGACGAAGACCGTGCGGAGGCGGTTTCCAAGGGCGCGGTGCCCGAGCATCGTCACCACGGACGAATCGACGCCGCCCGAGAGCGCGTTGATCGCGGTGCCATCGCCCACCGCTTCCTGGATTTCGCGGACCTTTTCGGCAATGAACTGATCGGTATCCAGCTCCTGGACCGTGATCTCCTTCAACATCGAACTATCTCTCTTCCCTTCATGACTATCAACAACGCGGGCCCGGCGCCATGCCGGACCCGTGCAACCGCGAGCGCCCCGCGCTTGGAGATTACCCAGGTGCCGCTCTCGACCGCCTACTCCTGGACGCAATCCTCCTGCTTATGGGAGGAATCGTTTCGCCAGACACGTCCGCGTTCCTGCGTTTTCTCTGCCGGAAAAACGATCGGGATAACGATCCCGGCCGGCGGCGCGCGGGCCGAACGCGCGGAGCTGGAAGCTCCGCGCTGATTGCGAGCGAAACCCTATCGGGCTGGTGCTCTCTGTCTTCCCAGCCAATCGAAACTGCGTCCGGCTAGAAGGCGGATGGCGGTCTCCGTTGTGAGAGCGCTTAGGCACCCATGATCAGGGCGGCGAACCCAAGCAAGACGACCGTGTCCAGAGCGAACGTGTACGCCCCCTCCGCACCCAACCGGGCCTGGCGGGGCCTGGGAGGGGAAGCCCCGCAAGGGGCTTTGCCGAAAGGCAGCGCGGAGCTTCCAGCTCCGCGCGCGGGTATCGCCTGCACCCGATATGCCCGCATCATCTCCCGACAGCGTGCGTGTGGGTGTTCAATCTGCCTCGAATGCTTCGAGCGATGCCACCAGGGAGCCGTTCGAATGGTGCCTCTCCTGGTCCCGAATGTACCGGCACACCCGGGGCAGATCGCCCGCGCCCAATGAAAGAACACCGTACCCTTCCTGCCAAGCGAAATGGTAATCAAGACCCAATTCGTGATTGGCCATGTGGCTCGATGCCCCTTTCATCGCCCACACCATCTTGGAGACCGCTACGGCGGGAGGTATCTCACAGCACACATGCACATGGTCGGCGACCGCGCCGATCTCTCGGACGCTCCCGCCCATCTCGATGCACTTGGCCCGCATGGCTCCCAACAGCCGCGGTTTGTGCTGCTTGTCGATCCATGGAGCGCGCCCCTTCGTCGTCCATATGACGTGGTAGTAGAGACGCCACCGGACTCTCCCCATTTGCGGTTCCCTCCGGCCCGGCATTTGTCCCGCGCAACAACTGCGCTAGCCTCGTCGCGCAGATGCAAATGCCTGCGCTGTTTGCAGACGAAGCCCCACGAGGCCTGGCTGCACTCCCGGGTATTCCCGTTCAACCTGCATGGCGCGGGTCGGGAGGGGGAGGCCCGAAGGGCCTTTGCTTACTAGCAGCGCGGAGCTTCCAGCTCCGCGCGCGGGCGTTGCCCCTGCCCCCGGATCCCCCGCGCAGACCCCAGAAGTACCCCTCCCTCCGCACCCAACCGGGCCTGGCGGGGCCTGGGAGGGGAAGCCCCGCAAGGGGCTTTGCCGAAAGGCAGCGCGGAGCTTCCAGCTCCGCGCGCGGGTATCGCCCACGGACTGGCCCACAGCGCCTCTCCCTCGCACTCTATCCCTCTATCCCGACCGACCCGGAGGAGGCCGTCACCGGTAGATTTTCACCGCCATCACCTTCACCTGGAAGTCGCCGGCTGGTTTATCGCCCCAGCCGAAAGCGATCTGGTGCCGGCCCGGCCTCAGAAGGGGCAGGCTGCCGGAAGGCTTCACGACCTCCACCAGCCGACCATCAGAGGCGTAGTGGCGGGCCCGGCCGGACGCGTCCAGCACCAGGCGCTCGCCCGCCGATAGTGCCACCGGGAAGCGCACCGTCCGACCATCCACCGTCAGCTGGGGCTCGCGCAGGCCCGCCGGCCGCGGGAGGACGCGGAGCTCATCCACATGGCAGGTGACGCGCTTCCCCGCGGGAATCCCGTTGAAGTAGAGGATCAGGTACTCCACGCGCGAGAGGTCGAAGCCGTCGCGCGCCTCGAGCGGGAACTCCACGTAGCGCCAGCCCTGGAAATCGACCGGCGTCACCAGGTCCAGCCACCGGCCCGCCGTATCGCGCCATTGTAGTTTCAGTGCTTGGCCACCAGCGTCGCCGTGGATCCACCACCCGACCGCAGCATACCCGCTGAGGTCAAGCGGCGGCGAGAAGCGCGCGCCCCGGGCACACCACCCGGCATGGTCCGAGCGCGTGCTCGTCGCAGTGAAGCGCGCGCTCGCCTTTCCGGCTTTCACCACGTCTGTCGCGAGCTCCAGGCTTTGCGCAACGCCCGGCTTGGCAGGCACGCCCTGATGCTCCGCGTCCCAGGCATATTTGGCGAACTGGTTCTCTGGCGAATCGGCAAAGCGTGCCAGATCCTCGAACCCCTCGATGAGGCGCGCGCCCTCGGTGCTCTGGCCCGCCTGGCTGGGCGACAGGCGCTCGACCACGATCTCCGCCTCGAGGCTGGCTCCCCTCGTTCCCTGGCGGCACCAGATCTCCCACGTGTTCTCCTTCCCGTCAATCGCCCGGATCAGGCGTGGATCGTCATACTCCTCGCGCAGCCAGCGCTCGTCCACCTTCTCGCGCGGCGCGCGCCCGCGCAGCGGCGGCCCCTCGGTGATCACGGTGACCCGCGCCCGGGGCCGGTAGCCTTCCACCGCATTGCACTCGAAGGCAACGCGATTCTCGCCGGGCGAAAGCGCCGGCACCGCGCCACGAGGCGCGAAGCGCTCGACGAGCGCGCCGCGGTCGTCCAAGAGCCTGCACTCCGCAGGAGACTCCATCTCAATCGACTGCCCGCTTTCCAGCGTCACCGGGAAGAGGACGCGCTGCCCGCCGAGGGTGACCGCCGGGTTCGCGATCTTCACCTTCGAGACCGGAAGCGCCTTGATCGGGCTGATGAAGCAGGTGATCGTCTCGCCCGGGGGCACGTTGTTCACGTAGAGGTTGAGCGCCGGCATGTACTGGCGGCGCAGGGTCGCCCGGTAGATCCCGTAAAGCGGGTTGTACGGCCACGCGTAGTCGCGATGGCGGTCGGCGTCTCGCTCGCGGAAGAGGAGCTCGAAATACCGCCAGCCGGTGAAATCGACCGTCACGTAGTGCTCGCTGCACGTCATCCCGCCCTCCCAAAACTGGCGGATGTTCGTGAGCTGGAAGTTGAGCACCTCGCCCTTGCCATCGCCGTAGATCCACACGCCCAAGCCGCCGTAGGGCCGCAGATCGAGCGGCGGCGAGAAGGTACGCGTCACGCGCGCCCACGCGCCGCGCGCTTCCTTGCCCCGGTTGGTGGCGACGAGCTTGCCACTCGCCGTGCCGGCTTTTACCTGCTCCGTGGACGGCTCCAGCGAGATCGTAACGCCCTCCGCGGCGGCCGGCTCGCCGAATTCACCCGGGCGCGTGAAGTCGGCCAGGGTCACGCTCTGGCCGTCATACGGTCCGGCGGCGTAGAGCGCCTGGACACGCAGCTTTGGCGTTTGCCGGGCGTAGCGGTTCGTCACCCGCCACTCCTCGCCCCGGGTCACCTTCCGCGAGGCGTAGTCCCTGGGCAGGAAGTACCACTCGCCCTCGGGCGATTGGACCAGGTGATACTCGGCGCCCGGCTCGCGCAGCTTCGCGCGCACATCCTCGGAGAAGTAGTCGGCCAGGCGCAGGCGCTCGTAACGCCCAATCAGCGTCAGGTACTCATCCTGGCGCGCGTTCACCGGGCGCTGGGAGGGGATGACTCCCTGGAAGGAGAGTGCCTGGTCCCAGCCGAGCGCCTTGGCGCAGAGATACTCGATCTCGTCCGGCAGGAGGGCATCGTAGTCCTCGGTGGGACCCAGGATCCCCCACCACCCCAACTGCGCCGGCATTAGCTCGCCGGTACGCGCGCTCTCGTTCGCCTTGCAGTGGAGGTCGATAAACGGCTTGATCCCCCAGTGAGGGAGGTCCCACGCGCCCATGCACGAGTGCATCGTCCACGAGTGGTGCGCCGGGCCGTTGCTCGCCTCAACGCGCACGGGCCGGCGGATCTTGCTGAAGATCGTGTTGCGCATCTTGGCGGCGCCATAGCCCCTCGCGCCAGGCATCCCCTCGGCGCCATCCATGTAGATCATATCGAACCCGCACTCGTTGATGGCACGCGCGATGGAGTCGGCCACGCGTTCTGCCAGGGGCGAGTCAGGGTCCGGATAGAAGGTGCCGTACCAGCTGTAGAGGTAGCTCACCGGCGCGCCCTTCTTGTGCGCGGCGGGCTTCGTTCCAAACGCGCCGCGCTGGCACCCGGTCAGCGCGTAGGGCGGCTCCTCGCGCACTCCGGTAAACTGCACCACTTCGTTACCCAGGCGCACGGCGTTCCCCTTGCTCGCGTAGGCCCAGATCGTGTCCATCCCGGCCGGAGACTCGGCCAGCGGGATCGTGGTCGCCTTCTCGTCCACGTCTTCCGCGAGTGTCAGCGTGGAACGCACCGCCAGGTGTGGGTCGGGCACGGGCGACGCGAACGGGTCGGTGGGTGAGATGCACCCGGTGAGCGTGTGCGTGCTCGCCTTCAGCCCGGCGGCGTGAATCTTGTCGATGGTCGCCTTCAGCCCGGCGAAGCCGTTGGGGAAGAGCGTCGGCCTCGGCTCGTAGCTCCCCAGCGTCTTCTGCCACCCGGAGAAGTGGATGTAGGGGATGCCGGCGCGCCTGGCCATGAGGATCCAGAGATCCACGTTCTCCTCCGAGATGTTGCGGGTGAAGAGGTAGGAGTAGCGGTTCTCCGGGGCATCCAGGGCGAAGGCGCCTCCGAGCGGCGAGTGGGGCAGCCCCTCGCGCCGCGTCATCTCTTGGAGCGTCTTCCGGATCTGCGGCGTCGGGCAGGCCGCGAGCGCCGCCCGGGCGCCAATGATACCGCGCTCGCGAGAGCACGTGGCGCTCATCCGGCGCGGCGTCCCCCCAAACACGGGCTGGGCGAGGAGGTTGAGCGCGCGCAGGCAGATCGCGAACTCGTCATCCGCCGTCAGCCCGGATCCATTGCCCGTATACGGCATCGGCTTCACGCGCAGGTCGAGGAAAATCAGCTCCTCGGCCGCGGCGCCGCTCGTCGAAGCGACTTCAAAAACCAGGTAGTGGTCGCGCGGTGTCACCTTCACCGTGGCAGTCGCCTCGCCCTGGCCAAACTCCAGCGTCAGGAGGCCGTCGCGGTAAGAACACGCCGTAGGCCGCAGCTCGCTCTCGGCGGTCCGCAACCGGGCGATGGGAACCGCGT
>ERZ795045.1136-NODE-1136-length-31016-cov-5.493298_pt1 | contig 31016 bp, 28 predicted proteins | sample MGYA00375129_ERZ795045 | MGnify/ENA primary metagenome ERZ795045 (study PRJEB30174, sample SAMN05720166) | activated sludge metagenome | isolation source: anaerobic digester from wastewater treatment plant | place: Japan | collected 2015-05-15 ...
CAAACTGCTCCTCAAAATGTTACGATCTAACCCCCTAAAGTTGTCATGAACCAAATATTTTACGTTATCCAGCCCGGTGTGCCGCCGTTCGCGGCGGCACTACCCCAAAACACGTAGGGCTTGCGTGGTGGTCTCAGGGGTGGGCCCTAACGCGCGGACGAGAGCGGCTGATCTGCTCAAGGCCGGCACGGCCGTGGGGTGACGCGGGGGATGCGACCCGAAGCGCCGCCCATCCGAGCCCAGGCGGGGAACCATCATTCAGAAGGCCCTGCCAGGGTCGGGGGCGAGGGAGGCCCTTGGCCGTCTCGACCACGGGCGCGTCGGCCCCGTCTCTCGAGACGGCTTGAACAGGCCACATGAGCGGGGCCGGCCGCGAAGACCCAGACGGGGACGGCCGTGGGCGCCGCCTGCGCCCCTGCGGCGACACCCTGAGCCGTTGCCGTTCATGAGGGTTTCGGGGTGACGCACCGGCTGCGCGCCTAGCTCTCGATGCCGGGCCTTGCGGGTACCCCCTGGGCATAGTAGTGCTTGACCTCGAGCATCTCGGTGACGAGGTCTGCTGCGTCGATCATCCTGGGGGTCGCCCCCCTGCCCGTCAGCACGAGCTCCATGCCCGTAGGCTTCCCCTCGATGACGGAGAGCACATCATCCTCGGTAACGAGCCTGAAGAGGGCCGCCGTTACCAGCTCGTCCGCGACCAGGACATCGCAGGACCTGTCCTGCATGATCTCGCGGACGCGCTCGAGGGCGGATGTGGCCCTCCTTACGTCCTCAGGGTCCGGCTCGTCGCCTATCGAGCAGAACCCAGGGTGCCCGTACTGCTCGATGGTGACGAGACCGCCCGTCATCCTCTCGGCCTCGAGTTCTCCGTAGCGCTGTCCCTTCATGAACTGGACGATGCAGGTCTTCAGCCCGTTGCCCGCGGCCCTCAAGGCGAGGCCGAGCGCGGCCGTCGTCTTGCCCTTGCCGTTCCCCGTGTAGATGTGCACGTATCCCTTCCCTATCGAGCCCATGCAACCCTCCGCCGTACCCGCCACGCCCGTGAACCCGGGCCGACCTCACCGTATCGCTTGTTCGTTTCCCGCAAAGGAATGATCCCCAAAGGGGGTGCGACTCGTCCCCGTTCAGCCGGATGCCGCGACGGCTTCCGGTAACGAGGCCCACCCCGAGCGTTTTTGCCCCTGCACCGGCGCACCCGTTCATTCCCTTGTCGCGGCCTAGCGGTGACCAGCCCCCTTAAGCGGGATCATCCGCCACTGCCCGGGGCGATCACCCCTCGCACATGCCGACCACTGCACGGTGTCCCCCATGCCCCCGGGGGCGGGGTCCTGCGGGGCGACCCCCCACCTTCCACAGCCTCCCGGGACACTCCCCCACCGCATCTCCCCGGCCCATTTCCAGCCGTTCATGCACGGCGATGACCCCGGCCCGAAACGGCCTGCAACACGGCGCCGGGCCTCGCCCGTCGACGCAGCGCCGCCCTGGGGGCTCGGGTGCCGAAGGGGCGAAGGCCGCTCTCTCGCTGCATCGTCCCCTACATGTTCCTTCGGTACCTGCCGCCCACCTCGTAGAGCGCCTGGGTGATCTGCCCGAGGCTTGCGACCCTCACCGTGTCCATGAGCTCGGCGAATATGTTGCCGCCCTCGAGCGCGGTCTTCTTGAGGCGCATGAGCGCGGCCGAGGCCTTGCGGGCATGGCGTTTCTGGAACTTCCTGCAGTTGTCGAGCTGGGCCCGCTTCTCCTCGAAAGACGCCCTGGTGAGGGGTATGCAGCAGCCGCCGACGGCGCCGCCTGCCTGCTCGTGCGCGTCCGGGTTCTCGAAGGTGTTCACCCCGATGATGGGGAGGGCCCCGGAGTGCTTGAGATGCTCGTAGTGCAGCGATTCGTCCTGGATCTTGCCCCGCTGATACTGCATCTCCATGGCGCCAAGGACCCCTCCGCGCTCGCTCAGGCGGTCGAACTCGCGCAGGACCGCGTCTTCCACCGCGTCCGTGAGCCACTCCATGAAGAACGACCCCTGCAGGGGGTTCTCGTTCATGCTCATCCCGAATTCCCTCAGGATGATCATCTGGATCGCCATCGCCCTGCGGACGGACTCCTCGGTCGGCGTGGTGATGGCCTCGTCGTAGGCGTTCGTGTGGAGCGAGTTGCAGTTGTCGTTCAGGGCCGTGAGCGCCTGTAGGGTCGTGCGGATGTCGTTGAACTGGATCTCCATGGAGTGCAACGAGCGGCCCGAGGTCTGGATGTGATACTTGAGGCGCTGGGACGACTCGTCCGCACCGTAGACGTCGCGCATGGCTATGGCCCAGATCCTGCGTGCAACCCTGCCGAGCACGCTGTATTCAGGGTCCATGCCGCTCGAGAAGAAGAACGAGAAGTTCTTCGCGAAATCGTCCACCTTCATGCCCCGCGAGAGGTAGTACTCGACGTAGGTGAAGGCGTTCGCGAGGGTGAAGGCGAGCTGCGTGATGGGGTTCGCCCCGGCCTCCGCTATGTGGTAGCCGCTGATGCTGACGGAGTAGAAGTTCTCCACGGCGTGCTCGATGAAGTATTCCTGGATGTCGCCCATCATCTTGAGGGCGAACTCCGTGGAGAAGATGCACGTGTTCTGACCTTGATCCTCCTTCAGGATGTCAGCCTGCACGGTGCCCCTCACGGTCCTGAGCACCCTCGCGACGATCTCTTCCCGCTCTTCGGGACCGGGCTTCCTGCCGCGCTCTTTCTCGAAGCGCTCCACCTGCTGGTCGATGGCCGTGTTGAAGAACATGGCGGTCATGATGGGCGCGGGCCCGTTGATGGTCATGGACACGCTCGTGTCCGGGGAGCAGAGGTCGAACCCCGCGTAGAGCTTCTTCATGTCGTCCAAGGTGCACACGCTCACCCCGCTCTCGCCCACCTTGCCGAAGATGTCGGGGCGCTCCTGCGGGTCCTCGCCGTAGAGCGTCACGCTGTCGAAGGCCGTGCTGAGCCTCTTGGCGTCGTCGTTCCTGCACAGATAGTGGAAACGCCTGTTCGTTCTCTCGGGAGACCCTTCGCCCGCGAACTGCCTCTTCGGGTCCTCCCAGTTCCTCTTGAACGGGAAGACGCCCGCGGTGAACGGAAAGGCGCCGGGGACGTTCTCCTTCCTGAGCCAGGTGTAGAGATCCCCCTTGTCCTTGAAGGAAGGCAGCGCCACCTTCGGGATCATGAGGCCCGCAAGGGACTCCCTGCTGAGCTGCACCTGGATCTTCTTGTCCCTCACGGCATACGAGAACGTCTTCGACCTGTACCTGGCGGCCTTCTCGGGCCACGTCTCGACGAGGGCGCGTTCTGATGATGGGATCTGCCTCCTGAGCTCCGCCATGCCCTTCTTCAGCGACGAGAGGGTCTTCTCGTCCGGGTTTCGCTCCGCGATCTTCTCGTAGGCGGCAAGCGTGCGGATCTTCTCCGCCGTCTCCAGGGTGGTCTCGTGGTACGACCGGACGGCCCTGGCGACCTCCGCGAGGTACTGCCTCCTCGACGACGGCACGATGCCGCCCGGGGCCTCCTCGTGCTCGTCGACCGTCTCCTCCAGGCGCCCCCAGTCTGCAAGCCCCTTGTCCACCATCGTGTTCACGATGCGCGCAAAGGCCCTCTCCATGCCGGGATCGTCATACCTGCTCGCGACCGTGCCGAAGGCGGGCATGGCCTCGAGGGGCTCATGGAAGAGCCCACGGTTCCGCTGGATCTGCTTGCGCACGTGTCTCAACGCGTCCATGGACCTTTCCTGCTCGAACTTGTTGACGATCACCACGTCGGCGAGATCGAGCATGTCGATCTTCTCGAGCTGGGAGGGGGCGCCGAACTCGGCCGTCATGACGTAGACCGACACGTCGCTTATGCGCGCAACCGCCGTATCACCCTGGCCTATGCCGCTCGTCTCCACGATCACGAGGTTGAAGCCCGCCGCCCTGACGGACGCGATCGCGTCCTCGATCGCGTCCGAGAGTTCGTGCGACGACCTCCTGGTCGCCATGGATCTCATGAAGACCCTGTTATCCTCGATGGAGTTCATGCGGATCCTGTCACCGAGGAGCGCCCCCCCGCTTCTCGACCTGGTGGGGTCCACGGAGAGGACGGCGACGGTCCTTTCCGGGTGGTGTTTCAGGAACCTCCTTATGAGCTCGTCTATGAACGAGCTCTTGCCTGAACCGCCGGTCCCGGTCACGCCGAGGACCGGTGAACGTTTCTCCATCGAGGAGAGGAAGGCCCTCATGGGTTCGAACGACCCGTCCCCCCTCGCGCGGGACCTCTCCGCCATGCTGACGAGCCTGCCCAACACCACGGGGTCCCTGGATTCGATGAGCCGGGCGTCCATGGGGACGTCGGGGATGATCACGCCGGATGCGATCCCCATCATGTGCCTGATCATCCCAGCGAGGCCCATGGCCTTGCCGTCCTCGGGGGAGTAGATCTTCGCAACCCCGTATTCCTCGAGCTCCCTGATCTCGTGGGGCACGATGACCCCGCCCCCGCCGCCGAAGACCTTGACGTAACCGCACCCCTTGTCGGCGAGCAGGTCCACGAGGTACTTGAAGAACTCGAGGTGCCCGCCCTGGTAGGAGCTGACCGCCACCGCGTGGGCCCCTTCCTGGATCGCCGCGTTCACGATCTCGAGCGCCGAACGGTTGTGACCCAGGTGTACGACCTCCGCGCCGGCGTCCTGGAGGATGCGGCGCATGATGTTGATGGATGCGTCGTGGCCGTCGAACAGCGCCGTGGCGGTCACGAAACGGAGAGGTTCCCTCGTCTTCGATCCCTTCTTCATGGTTCAGACCCCACCCTTGTCATACATGCTTACTCAACTTCCATTACCATATCGATGCAACCATTTCTATTTCCTCATGCAGGCGCGACATCGCGAGTGCATCCCGAATCACTACGCAGTCGGGACATGTCTTCCCCTTGAACGGCCGGAGGTGGTCTCCCCTGCTTTCACCAGTGCGGATCGCCCGCGACCTCGTGGGCCCACTCGAGGCATGCCCTGGAACGAAGCGGCACGACAAGGATCCTGTCGCTGAACGGCCGCACCCTCCACTTCCCCGTGCGTCAGCCCCGCCTCAGCGTGACCGCCGGCAGCCCTCGTGGATCACTCCCCACGAAGAGCCTGACGGATACATCGTCCCAAACACCATACCCCGGCGAGGCCCCCCGGCCGCCCGCGCGGGTCATTCCCCGCCCCCCGTGTTCCTGCGGTGCGACCCCTACTGGCCTGCCCCCGGTAGATGCGTGTTCAGGGCGACCCCTCTGCCCCGAGCACGGCCTTCGTGACCTTTCGTTTTCTCTTCCCCCATCCCCTTCTTGGCATTGTCACGGGCGACACGGCCCTTCACGGTCGCGGCGCACGCCTTGCGTCGCATGCCTTCCGTCGTTCTTTTCAAGAAGAAGGTCTTCAGGTGCGGGCGGGAACCTGCCCGCGCGCTCCTCAACGCTTGCCTTGCGGCTCCTGGTGCTTGACGTCGAGGTCTCCGAACCTCGTGAACTCCGGCATCCACACGAGTTCGACCGTGCCGGTGGGGCCGTTCCTGTGCTTGGCCACGATGACCTCGGCGATGCCGGTCGGCGGCATGCCCTTGTCCTTGGTGTAGAAATCTTCCCTGTAGATGAAGCAGATCACGTCCGCGTCCTGCTCTATCGCGCCGGACTCCCTCAGGTCGGACATCATGGGACGCTTGTCGTGCCTCTCTTCGACGCGCCTGTTCAGCTGGCTCACCGCTATGAGCGGGACGTTGAACTCCTTGGCTATGGCCTTGAGGGTGCGCGAGATCTCCGAGATCTCCTGCTCCCTCGAGTCCGTTCTCGCCTTGAGAGACATGAGCTGGAGGTAATCGACCACGATGAGTCGCAGGTCGACCTGGCTCATGAGCCTACGCACCTTGGACCTGATCTCCATGGGCGAGACCCCGGGCGTGTCGTCGATGTAGATGGGCGCCTCGTAGAGCTTTTCGGAAGCCTCGATGAGCTTGCTCCAGTCTTCCTTCCTGAGCCGCTGCACGCTCATGGACGACCTCACGAGCCCCTGGTCCACCCAGGCCTCCGCCGCGAGCATGCGCAGGGCGAGCTGGTCGATCCCCATCTCGAGGGAGAAGACGGCCACCGGCAGCCTCTCCCTGACGGCCACGTTCTGGGCGATGTTCAAGGCGAGCGAGGTCTTCCCCATGGAAGGCCTGCCTGCGATGATGATGAGGTCGGACCTGTGCAACCCACCCAAGAGCTGGATGTCCAAGCGCTCGAAACCGGTCGACACGATGCCCGGGTCCACCTCGCCGCTGGCCATGCGCCTGAGCTTTTCGTAGAGGTTCTGGATGGGCTGCCCTATCTTGGTGAGGCCGCGGCCGGACTGCTCGATCTCCCTGTTGATGGCGTAGACGATCTGCTCGGCCGACTCGAGGATGTCCGCGACCTCGCCCGCCTGGGACCTCGCCTGCCGGATGATCTCCGAGGCGCCGTTGATCAGGGACCTGAGGATGGACTTGTCCCTGACGATCCGTGCGTAGTACTCGATGTTCGCGGTCGTGGGGACGATGTCCGCAAGCTGCGATATGTAGGCCGCGCCGCCCACCTTGTCGAGCTTCCCCGTCCTCTCGACCGACTCGGTAAGGGACACCAGATCGATGGGCAGCCCCTTGTCCATGAGGCGCACCATCTGCTCGAACAAGATCCTGTTGCGCTCGATGTAGAAATCCTCGGCGGACACGATGGTGCACACCGAATCGAGGGCGGTGTTCTCCATGAGTATCCCGCCGAGGATGTACTCCTCCGCCTCCCTGCTGTACGGGAGGGAGAGAGACTTGTCGTCCATCTCAATCGGCCGCGTCTTCAGGCACCACCTCGACCTTCACGCTCGCCACGACACCCGGGAAGAGCCGCACGTCGACCTCGTGGGTTCCCGTGTGCCTTATGGGCTCCGCGAGGTGGATCTTCTTCTTGTCCACCTCGAAACCCTTGGCTTCCAGCTGCTCGAAGATGTCCGAGGTGGTTATGGAGCCGAAGAGCTTGCCTTCCTGACCGGTCTTCGCCTTGAACCGGAGGGTGACGGATGCGAGCTGCTCGGACAGTTTCTGGGCGTGCTCGCGCGACTTGGCCTCGGACCTGATGCGTGCCTCGATCTTGCTCTTGAAGGCCTTGATGTTCTTGTCGGTGGCGAGCAGCGCGAGACCCTTCGGGATGAGGTAGTTCCTCGCGTAGCCGTCCTTCACCTTCACTTCCTGGCCGACGCTCCCCAGGCCCTCGATGGTCTCAAGAAGCACAACGTTCATGTATATTCTCCTTTTCGGGTTGTTATCCTCGCCCTGAAATCGAACCACGCGTCGAAGAGCCCGACCGCGGCGACGACGATCACCATATATATCTGGATGAAGATTAAGATGTAAATAGCCGAGCGGATGAACGCCGGCCAACCCCTCGAGTCCATGAACACCGACGCTATGGCGAGCCCCTGGAGAAAGTACACGAAGCCGACCACGAGAAGGAGGTTGAGGCCGACGGCCGAGAGTTTCTCCCACGGGAGGACGGACAGGGTCCCCGCTGCAATGAAGCAGGCTATGAGCGCATCGGGTACCCGATACGTCCTGAGACCCACGCGGTGGGTCTTGGCGTTCGCGATGACGAGGTTGACCCAGAAGACGAACGCACAACCCGTGAGGACGAGGCCCGGGAACAGGGTGACGATCCTCGACCGGGCGGTCTCGAGCATGGCCTTGAACTCCTCGAGTTCCGCGCCGTAGAGCATCGCATCGGCAGCATCCCTGGAACCCTTCATCACCTCTTGGACCCACCTCGAGACGACATCCCCGAGGCTTGCCCCCTCTGCATGGGCGGAGACGAGCATCGCGGAGGCGATCACCGAGGCGGCGAGGACCGTCGGTGCGATCACCGCGAGTGCGGTCATTGACCTGTTCATGGAGGAATGCATGAGCATGGCCGCCACGTAGAAGAGCGCGTACACCGCGGCACCCTGGCCGGCCCACGGCAGCACCGCGAGTGCGAGCGGCGCTGCGCCCGCCAGGAAGGCTCTGCGGGTGGACGTCCCGCTTGCAAGGATGCACCAGAGGGACGGGCAGAAGAGCGCAAGCGGGATCGTCAAGGCGGGCAGGGCCACCACGAGACAACCGTAGAGCAGATAGAGCGCCGTTGCGGCGAACTCGGCGCCCCCGCCCCGGACTCTGCCGATCATGGCTTCAGTCGTGCACGGTGAACGGGAGGAGCGCCATGATCCGCGCGCGCTTGATCTGGGTGGACAGACTCTTCTGGTGCCTGGCGCAGGTACCGGTGATCCTGCGGGGAAGGATCTTCCCCCGCTCGGTTATGAAATCCTTGAGTACATGCGGGGCCTTGTAGTCGAGCGGGAGAGTCTTGTCCTCGCAAAACCTGCACGTCTTGCGGCGGTAGTACGGCTTCTGCCTCGGGTTCGATTGCGATCTCGGCGGCCTATCCTGCATTGTCTGCTCCTGTCTCTGCCTGTTCGGGAATCTCTTCCCCACCCGGTGTCTTCTCTTCGGCCTTTTCCTCCACGGACGCCGTCCGCTCGAGATCAGCCCTGGTCACGTGTTCCTCCTGGCGGACGACGACGAACCTCATGACGTTCTCGTCGATCCTGAGGAGACGCTCGATCTCGGCCACCATGGCGCCGGGGCCTTCGAGATAGGCGAGATGGTAGTGTCCTCTCGATTTCTTGTTGATCTTGTAGGCAAGCGACTTCAGGCCCTGGTCATCGATGCGGATCAAGTCGCCCTTGTTCTTGGAGATCGCGGACTTAAAGCGCGCCAGGACCTTTTCCCTTTCCTCTTCGCCCATGTCGGGGTCGAGGATGAACATGACCTCGTACAGGTTCATCGATCCCTCCTTCTGGTTTTCCAGCCCCGCGTGGCGGAGCAAGGAGTTGGAACTCCATATACCAATCCGTGTGCAAGCGCAAGGAGGAAATGCCTCACGGCCCCATGCGCCCCGTGTCGGCGATTGTCCGCGTACGGCCAGGCTCGAGGCGCTCAGACGAACCTTCTCGATACCCCCTGCCCCAGGTGTCCGCTAACGCATGAAAAAGACGCCCTGCCCACGCACGAAGCGAGCCCGCCTAGACCTGCCTCGCAGGTCCCCTGGGGGCATCATGCACGCGCCGGCCGAACTGAGGTGACAACGGGGCCGTCCACGCGCCGGGAAGAAAGCAGGCCGGTTGTCCACGAGGCCTTCCGGCGAGGCTTTCCCTTCGGGCCAGGCATTCTTCTGCTGCCGTCCACGGCTGGCGTGCCCCTCGGTGGGAACGCGCCTTTTCGCGGCACTCCCAGGTGACACGGCGCTCTCCTTCGGGCCCGAGTTGCCGCACGGCCTCGAGACATCGCCCCTCGGGGGGCAGGAAGGCACCTCGTCGTCTCCGTCCGGGCATGGGTGTCCACCAGGCGGGCGCATTCCTCGGGCATGGCCTGTCTCAGTAGTACCTGATGGAAAACGAGCGGTACTCGTCCACGGGCTCGGCCTCTTCCACGAGCACTTCCTCGACCCTTGCGCCGGGCGGGCCGGTGCGGCACCAACGGATCATCCTCTCGAGACTCTCGTCGTCGCCCTGGATGTGCGCCTCCACCGACCCGTCCTCGGCGTTACGCACCCAGCCCCTGATACCCAGGCCCTGGGCGGTCTCCCGGGCCGTGGCCCGGTACCACACCCCCTGCACCCTCCCCCTGATGGTGAGACGGAAGGCCTTCATGCTCTCAAGCCTCCTGGATCATGTTCAAGAACCGGTCCTCGTCGATGATCTCGACGCCGAGCGAACGGGCCTTGTCGACCTTCGAGCCGGGGTCCTTGCCTGCGACGAGGTAGTCGAGGTTCTTCGAGACACCGTCGAGCACCCGGGCGCCGTGCGCCTCGGCCATGGCCTTGGCCTGCGAGCGCGTCATGGACGAGAGGGTGCCGGTGAAACAGACGGACTTGCCCGCAAGCGCGCCCCCGGCGGTCCGGGGCCCGGCGGGCTCGGCAGGCGCCACCCCGCTCGCGAAGAGCCGGGTTATCTCCTTGACGTTCTCGCTGTTCTCGAAGAAGTCCCTGATGGCACGGGCGGTCTCCTCCCCCACGCCCTGTACCGAGGTGAGTTCCTGCACGCCTGCCTGCATGAACCTCTCCATGCCCTTGAACGCAAGAGCGAGGTCCCGCGAGGCGACGCTCCCCACGTTCGGGATACCGAGCGCGAAGATGAGCCTCTCGAGCGGCCTCCTCTTGCTCCTCTCGATGGCCTGGACGAGGTTTTCCGCCGAGAGCTCCGCAAAGCCCTCGAGCCCCAACAGGTCGTCTTTCGTGAGGCGGTAGAGATCCGAGACCCCCGAGACGAGGCCTCTTTCCACGAGCTGCTCCACGATCTTCTTGCCCAGCCCCTCGATGTCCATGGCGTCCTTTGAGGCGAAGTGGAAGATCCGCGCCTTGACCACGGCTGGGCACGACATGTTGGGGCAGCGGTGCAGGGCGCCGTCGCGCACGAGCGCCGAGCCGCAGACCGGGCAGTTCGGGGGCATCGTAAAAGGGGCGGCATCCTCGGGCCTGAGGGATACCACGGGCCCTACCACCTCGGGGATCACATCCCCCGCCCTCTGCACGACCACGGTGTCCCCTTCCCTGATGTCCTTTCTCCTGACCTCGTCCTCGTTGTGGAGGGTCGCCCGGCTCACCGTCACCCCACCCACCTTGACCGGCTCGAGCTCGGCCACCGGCGTCACCACCCCGGTCCTGCCCACCTGGAGAACGATGCGCTTGAGGCGGGTGAACTCCTGGCTGGGTGGGAACTTGAACGCTACCGCCCACCGGGGGGACTTGGCCTTGACGCCGAGGGCCTCCTGGTCTGCGAGCGAGTCCACCTTGATCACCACGCCGTCTATCTCGTAGGGGAGCTCCCCGCGCTTCGACTCCAGGAAGGAAGAAAACGCGAGGATCTCCTGGACCGAACGGCACCTCCTCGTATCGTCGTTGATCCTGAAGCCCATTTCCTTCAGGCGCATGAGCACCTCGTACTGGGAATCGAGACCGAGAAACGCCCTTTCCGAGACACCATAGGCGAAGAAGACCAGCGGCCTCGAGGCGGTCACCGCAGGGTCGAGCTGCCTGAGTGACCCGGCCGCCGCGTTGCGGGGGTTGGCGAACGGCGCCTCGCCGCTTGCCGTCCTCCTCCTGTTGAGCTCCTCGAAGTCCTTCCTGAAGATCACCACCTCGCCCCTGATCTCTATCAGCCCGGGTGGGGTCGCGGTCCTCAGGCGGAGCGGCACACTCCGGATGGTACGGACATTCCGGGTGACGTCCTCCCCGACGCTGCCGTCTCCGCGGGTACCGGCACGCGTCAGGACCCCCCCCTCGTAGACGAGCTCTATGGCCAGGCCGTCGAACTTCGGCTCGCAGCAGTAGACCACCTCGTCTTTCCCCAGACTCCTCGCCGTCCTCTCGTGAAAAGCGGCGACCTCGGAAGGGTCCATGGCGTTATCCATGCTCAACAGAGGCACGCGATGCACCATGGGAGCGAACTCCTCGAGGGGCGGGGCCCCCACGCGCCTGGTCGGCGAGTCATCGGTGGCGAGCTCCGGGTATTGCTCTTCGATCCGCATCAATTCGCGCATGAGCTCGTCATAGGCGGCGTCCGATATCTCCGGCGAGTCGAGCACATAGTACCGGTGGTTGTGGTACTCGATGAGGTTCCTGAGCTCCTCAGAGCGACTCCTTATGGAATCCGGGACGTTGGCCATGGATTTCACCGCGTGATCATGCACGATCGCTTTCGCTATAGAAATCGTGCTGTAACACAAAAAAGACTTGATCAAAAGATCTTTCTGATTAATATTCATGGGTGCAACGCAAACGTTGTTCACAACAAATACATCAGACAGGGGTTGGTATTGTGCCGATGAGATCTCGTCGCAAGGAGGTTGCAATGGGTAAAGTTGTGTTCAATGTACAGGACCAGTTCCTGAACCAGGCACGCAAGGAAAGGGTCCCCATTGTGGTGACCCTGATCGACAACTCCAAGGTGGACGGTTTCGTCAAGAGTTTCGACCCCTTCTGCATATTGATACAGACCGAGAGGCCCATCCTCATCTACAAGCATGCAGTGGTGAAGATCGAGCCGACCGAGGTCAACTCCAAGCTGAAGGACTTCCTGGCAGGATGACCCGCGCTTGTTCGCTTGCCTGTGCGGCGCTGATACTTGCAGCGTCGATCCTTGCGAACGGACCCCTGCTCGCTGAGACGACCGTCACCGTGACCGGCGTGGCGCCGGCTGCAGGCGGCGACACCTCTCCCGTCGAGAAGCGGGCCTTCGAGGACGCCCTTGCCAAGGCATACCTCCTGTCCGCCATCAGGCATGTACCGTCATCCTCGATCCCAGCCCTGTCGGCTGGTATCGGGGCGTTCGTCACCCAGCGTGCCGGGAAAGACGTGATCCGATACAAGGTCATATCAAAGTCACAGTCACAAGCCGCCATGATGGTCACCTATGATGTCACCATCGACGACGAGCCCCTCAAGGCGTGGCTCGCCGCCGAGAAACTCTCCACGCCGGTCTTCATGAGGCCCAAGGTGCTGCTCGCGATCACCACCAGGGGCCCGAGGCCGCAGGAACGACACGAGTGGTGGACCCAGCCCACCCCCGCCTCATACAGCCCCTTCGAGGAGGTCATGGCGAGGCGCCTGAGGTCCTCCGGGGAGAACGTGATCGGCCCGCCGGCCCAAAAGGCCTTGTCCGTCAAGACCGAGGACTGGGCGCTGGTCCTGGGGAGACAGGCAGGTGCGGACATCGTGGTCTACGGCCTCTTGACCCACACGCGCCCGGAAGGGACCACCGTCAACTCGCGCCTGGACCTCTTCGTGGCGGACGTCCGCTCGAACTCCCGCCTGGCATCCACGTCCCTCACCCTCAGGGGCTCGCTCGACGTGGAGGTCATGAACGAGCTCGTGGTCAGCGCCGTATGGGAACAGGTGAGATCGGCCATCGTCGCGCGCACGGTATCTTTCTCCCCCGCCTCCCGCGAGAAGACCCTTTGCATCCAGGGCATGCGCGACAACGAGCAGTATCAGGAGATCCTGGGGGCCATACGGTCGCTCGGTATCGTCTCGAGCGTCACCGTCTCGGGGATCTCAGGCCGGAAGCTCTGCCACACCGTGCGGACCGCAGCCGACCTCCAAGAGGTCATGAGGGGCCTCTCCCAGAGGCTCGCGATCCAGGCTGACATGGAAGTGGACGAGGACACGGCCCTGCTCAGGGTCCTCAACTGAAAAGGGGCGCCGCATCCCGCGCGGAGCCCCTCTCGTGCCGGCACTCCCGGCCCTGTCACCACGGCCTTGCAGGCTCGAGGTACCTCTTCCTCTGCACCTCGTCCCTGAGGTCTATGGGCCTTCCCAGGATGGTGACCTCGGTCGCGAGGTAGACGAGGGTTCTTGCCCTTTCGTCGAAGGCCGTCGAGCCTTTCGCAAGGACCCTCGTCCCCGCCCTCACGGCGCCCGGGGGCACCTCGCGGCCCTGCTCGTCGATCACCCGGGTCTTGATGGACCTTCCCTGTGCCTGGGTGTCCAGGATCTCTATCCTCTTCTCGTTGACCACGACGGACGACCTCGTCCTCTCCATGACGACGCCCTCGATCGTGAACGGCTCCCACGATCTCAGCGCGTTCTCGACCACGCCCGCCCGGGCCGGGGCATGCAGGGAAAGCACGAGCGCCCACGCGATCGCGCAGGAAGCAGCGACAAGACCACAGTACGTCTTCATAACCGCACCCCTTTCAGTCCACCCTCTTCAGCCAGTAGTACCTGTTGAGGCCCACGGGATCTCCGGTTTTTATGGGTTGGGTCCCCTCTTCCGTGGAGACCAACACGTACGTCCCCGCCTTCGTGACGATGACCACCGGCTCGGAAGGGATGCCCGAGCCGACATCCTTGTACCTGTCCTCCTTCGTGAGTTTCGCGGCGTTGCCGTCGAACGTGGCGAACACGGCCTCACCCGTCCTGTAGTCGACGGCGTAGATGCGGGCGATGCCCCCGCCGGTCGTTCCGCACGGGTCCTCCTCGGTGGAGGGACGGCCGGGCGTGTAGGTCGTGAAGTACACCACGCCCTTGTACACCACAGGAGAAGAGACCGCCTTCTCGCCGGGGCGCTCGAGGTCGAAGAACCACCCGTTGCCCGTGTTGGCGAGTTGGTACCTCAATGTCATCTTCTGTTCCTCGGACAGGGTCGAGGGACTCGACACGGTACCCTGCAGCTCGTCGGCGCTCACGTCCGAGAGATCGCCGTCTGTGAAGGGAGAGTCGTTGTTCCAGGTGGAAGGGAAGGTATTTCTGATGGCATAGATCCTGTTGTACCCGCCGTAGCCGCTGCCGGTCGGATCCGAGGGGTGTTCCCTGTCGCCGCTGGCGATGTAGACCCAGTCGCCCCACGTCTCCTGGACGATCGCCGGGGCGTACATGAATTTCCTGAGCCTGGAAGTGCCGCCCATGGAGTTCGACCTGAAGAGCAGCCTGCGCGTCCATGTGCCGTCGTTGACGCTACCCAGGTTCTGGTGTGCGTCGTCGAAGAGGAACAGGTCGCCCCCCACCGACGGCGCGTATATGACGTCGGTACACCCGTCGTCGTCGTTGTCGTAGGCCATCAGGTCCACCATGGAGTAACGCATCTGCGGGAAATTCTTGTGGTTGAAGTTCAGGCTGCTCACGAGGGCGCCGCTGGCCGCACCCACCGCGAAGACCGCCCTCCCCTTCGAGTCCGAGCCGCCCGGGTCGTCCCCGTCCTGGTTCGTGTCGTAGCCCCCGGTAAGGAGCAGGACATCCTGCCTGTTGGACTCGGCCGGCCCGGTTTTTATGGTCGCGAAGACGGGCGTGCACCACGACTGCCCGAGCTTCTCGTCGTCCGGGTTGCTTCCGAGTATGTCCTTCGCGATCCTCGCCACGAGCGTCGGGGTGACGTTGTCATCAGAAGCGTTCAACCTCAGGATGAAGTACTGGTTGTCGAGCTCGCCCCCGGTCTGGAGATCCTTGCCGCCCCTCCTCAGGCCGAAGGCCAGGTAGCGGGACCCTCCGCTCTTGTACAGGACCGGGGATCCATCCACGAAGTAATCGTGGTACGTGTCCCCGAGCGTACCGGCCGACGTCATGTTGTCAGAGGGCAGATACTTGAGGTTCTTCAGGAGATCGCCGGGGACATACGCCCATGCCTCCCTCACCTCGTCGTCCAGGAGCGACGGTGTTCCCCTGTCGCTGTCGATGAAGCAGTGGAGGAAGCCGTCGTTGGCACCCACGAAGATCACGTTCCTGTTCCTGTCCCTGTCGTAGAGTATGGTCGGCTGGGAGTGAATGATGTCCCCCAGGATCCAGTCCCTCTTCCACACGTCATCCCCGGTCTTCGGGTGGAACTTTCCCTGCCCCTTCACGAAGTCCAGAAGCTCGTCGCGCTCAGCATCGGTCGTGACCCCCAGGTGCGAGGGCAGGACGTTCGTGCTGTTGAGATCGACGAGCGCCAGGCTGCTCCCCAGGTTGGTCTTGAACACGCGTGAAGACTGGTCGATGAGTTTTTGTCCCGCCCCGCCCGCCTCGACATCCATACCTTCCTTCTCTCCGGATCCCAGGTCGCACCAGGCCGAGTGCGCCGATTCGAGGACCGCGCCTGTGCTGCTGGCCGCAGCATTGCCGTACTTGTCCAGGATCTCACCGGTGTCGCTCAGGCCGAACTTCTTGAGGTTGCCCTTCCACAGGCCCGGGTGTTCGCTGTCGGGCGAGAAGAGCCCGAGATAGATGGCGTTGTCCGCGTACGTCCTGTTCATCCTGTTCACGGGCACCACGGGCGAGACGAACTGGGTGTTGCGCTCGAGGATGTTCGCTATGATCGACACGAAGATGTCCTCGAGGTTCAGGCTGCCCGTGGTGGTGAAGTACTTGCCGTTGCCGTGGGTCTTGTCCGCAGTCTCGCTCAAAAGCTTGTGGTCGATGGCAAAGCCGATCGTGTAGATCTCGATGTTCTGCTTCTCGAACCCCTGCTCGTTGAAGGACATGCCGGCCTGGTCCGGTATGTCCCCCAGGAGGTCCTCGTCGTGGAGGAACTTGGCCACGTCGTCGAGGTAGTCGCTCCCGTAGTCAGCGTAGGCGATGAGGGCGCCGGTGGAGGACACCCAGTGATACTCGTCGTGGATCGCGGAGTCTTGGTCATAGTCACCTATGACCTTGCCGTTGAGGTACGTGGTCGCCCAGAGCTTGCTGTTGCGGTCCTGCGTGGACTCGCCGTCGGTCATGATGATGATGTAGTTCTTCTGGCAGCGGTACTGGATCGCCGGGTCATAGGCGGTCGCGTAGTCCACGCCCGAGTTGAACCACGACTGTTTCCGTGCATAGTAGAGGCCGGCCTCGGCGAGGGTCTCGGCCAGGGGCGTCCACGTCGTCGGGCTCAAGGCCCTGATCTGGGCGATCAGGGCCTCCTTGGCCGTCGAACTCTCTCTCGTTGCGATCGGCGCAAGGATGCGGCCGCCCTCGTTGTTGTTGAAGATCATGACACCGAAGCGGACGCCCTCGGTGGTATGGATGATGTTCGCAATGGTGTCCTTGGCGATGTCGATCTTCCTCCTGTACTCGACCGTGCCCGTCTGGAGGTAGTTCAGGTAATTCCCCGTCCTCAGGGTCCAGCTCGTCGTCACCGGAGTACACCGGTACGGGGCATTGTTGTTAATGTAGCCCGACCAGGTGCCCTTCGTGTTCAACGCCACGCGCGTGGCCTCGCAATTGATCTCGCTCTCGTCCACGTAGTAGTTGCTCCCGATGTTCACCAGGGAGACCCAGTCGCGGTAGGTCGTCCTGAACCGGTAGACCCTGTCCCTTCGATACGGACCGGAATACACGGTCGACGGGTCGTATGGCGTACTGTTGTGGATCACCTCCACCGTCTCGTCCATACTGCCGGAATTGTCGAAGATGATGAGCACGTTGGGCGGTATGTTGACGACCCCCCCGAAGAGTTCCGTGTCGTCGGCTCGAGCCTGCGTAGAGAGCAAAACGCTCGCTGCCGCGATGAAAAGGATGGCGAATGTCTTTGTGTTCCTCATGGTCTCACCTCTGAAGAACCGATATCGATCCGACAGTTCTCACTGGTCGGTGGTCTGCGGAAAGAGCTTGTACGCCCCCACCTCTATGGCCTGGTTGCCTTCCTCGTCCTCGGCGTCGACGATGTAATACCTGGCCCTGAGCGACGTGTCGCTCCCCGAGCCGACCGGCGGCTTCCCGATCCTCGCCAGGGTGACCCTCACGCGCGTCCCTTCCGGTATGGTCCCTGGGGGATAGTCGAAGGAGGCGCCGGTGCTGTCCGCAATCGACTCCAGCGCCGACGTACTCTGTACGAGCACGAGGTTGACGGCGCTCTCGAGGTTGGCGAAATCGAGTATGTACCGCCTCTCGTTGCCGGCCATCCTCGACTCGAGGGACGAGGTCCTCATCATCATGACGCCGATGACCATCGCCGCGACGAGCACGATGAGGACCAGCACGAGCACCGCCCCATCCTCGTTCCCGAGGATCCTCTCGATCGAAGGTGCCCTGTCTCTCGTCTCCATGTGCGCCGCCCCTAGTCCACCCTGTCGATGACGAACGGTAGTTCGAAGAGGTGGTTCGTCCCCTTCTCCCTCCACGTCACGGTGATCGTGACGGTCCTTGCCGCGTCACCGGACCCCGCAACGCTATCCACCCGGTAGGACACGTTGTACGGTATGTTCCTCAGCACCGTCTGCGTGGTGTCGTGCGTTCCCACACTCATGGAATCGTGCGTGAACGGGAGCCCCCTGAGGTATTCCTTCACGTTGTCCGCGGCGTTGGCCGCCTCGGTGAGCTGCATGCTGAAGTTGTTCGCCTGGACGGCCGCCTGGTGCATCTTGAGGATCCCCATGATGCCGAGGGCGAACACGAGGATCGCCACCACGAGCTCGATGAGGGTGAAGCCCTTCTCGTCCTTGCACCTCACCACGCCCGTCTCTCCTTTGCCGCTTCCCGGTGAGGACGGGTCCTTCAGCATCGTGTGTGATCCTACCCTTCTTCTCACGCCCGTGTCTCCCCCGTCGCCCCCTGGCTACAGCGCTTCGATGGCGCCGTTTCTCCTGGCTATCCACCGGGACAGGGTCCTCTGGATCGGGTTTCCGGTCTGGCTGTCGACCCTGTCCGCCTGTTTCGTGATGGTGACGTTCACGAGCCTGACCGCGCCCGCCTGAGCATCGTCGAGCGTGCCAGCGCCCGGGTCGATGTCCTGGATCACCCCTGCCGACGTGACGCCGCGGTAACGGAACTCGAGGGCCGTCACGCCGTTCGCCACGACATGCGTGACCCCTGCGTTCGGGTCGTTGCGGACGAGGTTGCCGTCGGCGTCCAGGGAGTAGACGATGATCTCGCCTGCGCTCGTGAGCGCTCCGTCTTGGTCCACGTCCATCTGGAGGGTCAGGGTGTGGGCCCCGCTCGTTCCGCCCGGTATCCCCGGGATCCTCCTGGACGGGTTCGTGCTGAGGCCGGCATGCATGATGTCGAGGGCCACGATGTCGATGGCGACGCGGATGTCGTTCTGAACCGCCGAGACATCGGTCTGTGCCCGGGCGGAGCTGTGCTGGAGCTGGAAGGTCATGTAGACGGCGCCCATGAGGAGCATGGAGAGAACGAGCACGACCATGAGCTCCACGAGCGTCACGCCGCTTTCGTTCGACAGGCAACGCATATCCCTCATGGTTCTATCCTCACCGTACCGCCTCTGCCGACCACGATCATCTTCTGCCTGGCACCCGACGGTGCAGCGGCGCTCGTCAGGGTGACCGTCACCTCGTCTGTGGTGAGGAAACCCCTGAACGTGAAGCCCGTCGTGGTCACCTCGACGGCAAGATCCATCTCGTCGGGCATGCCCTTCTCCGGAACGATGACCTCGCCTGCGGAGTCCCTGACGAGGTACGAGTCCGCGCCGTCGTCGAACACGATCGAGACCGATCTCCCCCTCGTTATGGCCTCGCTCCTCGCCCTCTGGAAATCGGTGAACACCTCGCGCGCCGTCGAATCCAGCCGCCTCTTCGCCATCCACCCCGAGAAGTTGGGGATGGCGAGGCTCGCGAGGATGCCTATGATGGCGACCACCACCATGACCTCCATGAGCGTCAGCCCCGACCGGCCGGCCAAGAAAGCCGGGATCGCGCCTCTATGCAGGGCTAGCCTCTGTTTCATCCTATTGGGTATCGGCAGGATTCCTGGCCGACTTTATCGATAAACCACGAGGACAAGATCGTAACAGGACCTCGCCGTGGATGTCCGTGCGAAATACCCTTATGTTCCTCTTTTCCAATCTCTCGAGCGCCTGGGGTGAAGGATCTCCGTGTGGATTGCCCCTGCCGCAGGAGATCACCGCCACATCCGGCCTGACGGCCTCGAGAAAGGGGTCCAGGCAGGAGTGCTTCCCGCCGTGGTGAGCCACCTTGAGCACGTCAGCCTTGAGGTCTGTCTGAAGGTGCACCTGCACGAGCTCCCCGAACATGTCCGCATCCCCCATGAAGAGACCCCTCGTTCTCCCGTCCGTGACCATGAGGACGATCGACTGCACGTTCTGGTCCACCTTTGTCGAGTGTCCCTCGAGACCGGGAAGGGGTGCAAGGACCCTCACGGAAGCGGAACCCAGGCGATATGTATCACCTCGCCGGGCCGAGTGCAACAACAGGTGTCTCTTCCGTGCAATCCCTTGTATCTCCATAAACGAGGGGTTGCCGTCCTTCCATGAGTTCACCCACACTCTGCCGACCGGGAAACGGCTCAGGATGAACGGGACGCCGCCCGCATGGTCGGGGTGCAGGTGTGTCACCACGACGAGGTCGAGCCAGACGTACCCCCTCCTCGCCAGGTGCGGGCCCACCACGTACCTCCCCGCATCGAACCCCGGCCGGGAAGGTCCAGCGTCGATGAGCATGGCATGCCGTCCCTGCGTCACGAGGATGCTGTCGCCCTGCCCCACGCTGATGAAATCGAACTGCATGGGGCTTCTGGCCCTCGACATGCTCCCGGCCAGGGGTATGGCGGCAATCACCATGCACAGCAAGGAGAGCACGAGGGTCCTGAAAGACTTTGGCCTGCCCCAGAAGGCGATGATGAAACCGGCGAAACAGGCGCACACCCAAGGCACGCTCGGGACCGGCACCGCCTGGGCCCTTCCGAGGACCTGTCCGGCCGAGACGATGAGCCCGAGGGTATCCATGGACAACCCCAGGAGGAACGACCCCAGGGGCTCGCAAACGAGGGAGGCCGCGAGCCCGGCTGCTGAACACGGCATGATGAAGAGACCGAACAGGGGCACGACGACCAGGTTCGCGGCGAAACCCACAAGGGACACGAACCCGAAAAGGCGTATGACGAGGGGCAGGGTGAAGACCCCGGGCGCGAGGCTCACGGCAAGCGACCTGAACCACAAGGGGCAGCCCTGGCTCGCACGCAATGCCGAGGCGATCCCGAAGACGGCGGAAAAGGAGAGGAGAAAGCTCGCCGACGAGAGCGAGCCCGGCCACACGACCAGGATGATCACGCCGGCCAACGCGAGCCCCTCGAGGACGTCCGTCTTCCTTTTGAGAAAGGTCGTCCCTGCCGCGACGCACACGGCCATGATACACGCGCGCATGACCGTCACCCCTGCGCCTGCGAAGACCGTATACCAGACAGCCCATGCCGCTGCCGCCAGACGGGCGATCATGGGGGTGTCGAGCGCCGGGAAAAAGATCGCGGCCATCCTCAGCAGCAAGGACGCCGAGGCGTAACCGATCATGAGCGCTATGCCGATGTGCAGGCCGGATATGGCCAGGAGATGGGAGACGCCGAGACCCTCGAACGAGTCTCTGATCCCCGGTGTGATGCCTGAACGGTCCCCGAGGACCATCGCCTTGATCAACTCGGCTTCCGGGCGCGAGAAGCCTTCCAGCATACGTATCATCCGGTTCCTGAGCCCCTCTTTTCGGCCGGTCCCTATCACCCGGGCCGACCCTCCCGGGGCCAGGCGGGCATCGAGCACCACGCCCGTCTCCAGGAGGTGCCTCCGGAGGTCGAACTCGCCCTCGTTGCCGAACCCCTTGGGCGGCATCGCGACGATGTCCGCAGTGATGACGTCGCCTTCCAGGATCTCGGGGGCATCCCCGCTCAAGAGGACCCTGGCCGACCCCCTGACACGTGCGCCGTCCACCACGAGGCGCTCGATCGTCACCCTGGGGCTGCTGCCAGGGTAATCGAGAGACGAGACCCTGCCCAAGACCCGGTGCACACCCTCTCCCACATCCAGCCATCCGGGTGCGGCAAGACAGGCGGCGAGCCCAAGTGCGACCCCGACAGCGGCGTGCACCAGTCGCGAACGGCTCAGGACCAAGGCGAGGATCGAGACCGTGAACGCGAGGCAGCCCCACTGGTGTTCGTACGCGAGGACGGCCGCCGCACTCCCCGCAAAGACCGTCACGAGGGGGTAATCGGCGCCGACATGACGCAACATGGCATCTTCCCTCCCTCCAGGCCGGAATTCAAGTCCGCCCGGCCGCACAGGAGGGCTTTCTCACAAGCACTGAAAGAGAGGCGGGTTTTGACCTCCGGCCTCAAACGTTCATGACAATGGCAGAAACACAAAAACGAGCCGGTGTTGACAGCCCGCGGGCCGTCCCCGGACGTTCGATCAGCCTTCCCTGATGCTACCCACGAGGTCTTTGACCGCCGTGATGCCTTTCCTCTCCAGGTAGGCGCGGATCCCTTCTATGACCACGGGGAAACAGAAGGGGTCCCTGAGCGAGGCGCTGCCAACCTGGACGGCGCTCGCGCCCGCGAGCATGAACTGCACGGCATCGGATGCGCTCGCGATCCCTCCAGCCGCGATGACCGGTACCGAAACCCTGCGCGAGACCTCCCAGACGATCTTGAGCGCCACGGGCTTGATGGCCGGTCCCGAGAGCCCCCCCGTCACGTTTCCCAGGACCGGTCTCATGGTCTCCTCGTCTATGGCCATGGCAGGGATCGTGTTGATGCAGGTCAGGGCGTCCGCGCCCGCCTCGACGGCCGCCTGTGCGTTTGCGCAGATGTCCGTCACCATGGGCGAGAGCTTCACGATGAGCGGCTTGGAGCAGGCCTGCCTGACCCTCGTCACCAGCAGGTTCAGGCCCTCCGGGTCTTTGCCGAACTCGATCCCCCCCCTTTTCACGTTGGGGCAGGACACGTTCATCTCGAGTGCGGCGACGCCCTCGATGTCGAGGGCCCTGGCAGCCTGCACGTATTCCTCTTCGTTGGAACCGAAGAAGTTGACGATCACGGGGACGCCGTATCCCCTGAGAAACGGCAGCTTTTCCCTGGTGAACGCGTGGATGCCGACGTTCTCGAGCCCTATGGAGTTGATCATGCCGCAGGGCGTCTCGACGATCCTGGGCAGGGGGTTGCCTCTCTTCGGCTGCATGGACAGGCCCTTGGTCACGACCGCTCCCAGGACGGACAGGTCGAAGAAGCCCGAGAACTCCTCACCGTAGGCGAAGGTTCCCGAGGCGTTCATGACAGGATTCGCGATGATGAGCCCGTCGGCCAGTCGGGTCGTCAGTTCCAACGCTCACCCCCACAAGAGGTCCTCGGCATCGAACACCGGCCCCTCCCTGCACACCCTCACGAGACCGTGCCTGGTTTCCACCACGCACCCGGCGCACACGCCGAACCCGCAGCCCATCCGCTCCTCGAGGGAGACCTCGATGCGGGCGCCCCTCTCCCTCGCAAGAGCCGCCGCCTCCTTGAGCATCCCCATGGGCCCGCACGCGTACACGGCGATCTCCTCGCCGTCAGGCGTCTCGTCCATGACCCTCCTCAGGCCGTCGGTGGCCAGGCCGATGTCCCCCGAGGAGCCGTCCTCGGTCATGACCACGAGGGCGACGCCGGGGATCGCCCCCACCCTGTCCAACAGCGCGGTCTCGGAGATCGTCTTGGCCCCGACGATGAAGACGCCGGCTTCGAGTCTCTCGGCGAGGAACACGAGGGGGGGCAGCCCGGTCCCTCCGGCCACATAGATCGTCCGGTCGCTCGCCCTCTTGGTGAACCCCCGGCCGAGCGGCCCCAGGATCCTCAGGCCCTCGCCCTGGTTCTTCTTCGCGAGCAAAGCCGTGCCCCGGCCCCGAACCCGGTAGAGGAGCTCGACCCTGCCTTTTCTCTGCGAAAGCACCGCAAGGGGTCTCCTCAGGAAGGGATCGAGCCCTTCATCCACCTGGACCATCACGAACTGGCCCGGCTCCGCCTGAGGAATGGCGCAGTCGAGCTCGAGGCGCCATGTGCCGGGCGCGACCTCCCGGTTCTCGACGATGGCGGCCTCGGCATCCGCGATGGGTCTCACCCGCAAATCCTTGACCATGATCGACGCGTCCTCGTTCGTATCCGTGTAATATCCCCTCCACGTGCTCACGTGAACGAACCCAAGCGAGGAATAGAGGGATTTCGCCGGCACGTTCGACGTCCTCACCTCGAGCACGGCGCATACCTTCCCCTTCGACGCCGAGCGCCTGAGCACCTCCTCCACGAGTCTCCTTCCCAGGCCCCTTCCCCTCCATGCGGGATGGACCGCGAGGGTGAGGATGTGGACCATCGAGGTCAGGTCGAGGGCTATGCAGTAACCGGCCAGCTCCACCCCGCTCGTCACCTTCAAGGCGATACACCGGCTGTCCTCGAGGGTGGTCTCGAAGGTGCCCCTGTCCCAGGGGGAGGAGAAAGACGCACGCTCGACCTCGAGTACCGCATCGAGGTCGTTGTGCTCTATGTGCCTTATATCAAGCTCATATACGCGATCAGCACCATGCATGCGAACCCCAGACCGAACAGCCCGACAGCGCCAGCGACGGGTTTCTCCTGGTTCACGAGCCCCGTTATGCCTGCAACGACGCACACGAAAGGTACGATGGTGAGCGCACTCGAGATAGGCCTGGGCAGCACGAGCGACGCGGCGTAGGCCGCTGAGCCGCACACCGCCACGCACAGGGCCACAGAAGCCGCAGCCATGCTGTATGCTCTCACAAGGGCCGTTCCCACCATGCGTGACACGGCCACCGTCCCAGAGGGCCCCGCCATCCGTACGAGACCTTCGTTTCGCCTCCTGAGCCACGTGTCGAGCACCCTGCCGAAGACTGCGCAGGGAAGGCAACACACGATGGACAGACCCGCAGCCTCGTGCATGGGCATCCATTGGGACGCGGCTGCTGCGACACACGCGGCAACCGCCGTGCAGAAGCTCTCGTCCTCGGGGAGGTACGCGCCCACGGGGGGGGAGTTCAGCCACAACAGCTCGAGACTTGCCCCCACGAGAAGCCCCGTTTCGAGGTTCCCCGAGGCCAGCGAGACGACGGGGCCCATGACCACGGGCCTCGACACCATCACCTGTGCGACGAAGACCCTGTCCATCCAGAGCAGTGCGCCCACCATGACCGACACGAAGAGCTGCAGGATCATGTCCATACCGCGCCGATCAACGACTTGAGATCTATGGAACGCTCACGGGGAACCGACTGCACGGTGATCTCCACCCCCTGTTCCATGATCTCGTTGACGAGACGCCTGTCCTCTTCGTCCATCCAGACGGAGTACGATATCTGGCATGCGTTCGAGGACGCCTTGTTGTTCCCGATGTTGAGCCGCTTGTAGCCGACACCCGCCGTGAGCAGGCGGTGGGCGTCCTTGATGCTGGAGACGATGACGAGGGTGCGCTTGCCGTCGAGTTCGCAGTCTTCGTCCATCCTCGCCGCTCCGTCGAACCCCACGATGCGCAGGAGGATCCTCTCGGGTATGGCCATCGACATGATGGTCTTCTGGATCTGGTCGCATGCCAGCTCGTCGTTCACGATGACCACCCCCTGGACGTTCAGGTGGGGTATCCACGACTCGAGAATCTGCCCGTGGATGAACCTGTCGTCGACCCTCACAAGCACTATGTTCATGATCCTTGTTCGGTCACGTTCGAGGAGAGGATCTCGGAGGCGATGTGTATGTTCCTCGCCCCGGATTCCTTCAGCATCACGGCGAGCTCCCCGATCGTCTTCCCGTCCCTCTTCGTGAGCGCTGTTATGACCATGGGGAGGTTGACCCCGGTGACGACCTCGATGCGTCCGGTCTCGAGGAAGGAGAGGCTGAGGTTCGACGGCGTGCCGCCGAACATGTCCGTGAGGATGACAACCCCGTCGCCATGGTTCGCCTCCTTGATCGTCGACTTCAGCCTCTTGCGCAGATCGTCGACGTCCGTGCCCTGAACGAAGGAGCAGGATCTGAAAGCCTCCGCGGGACCGACGATCATCCTTGCAGCTTCCTCGAAAGCCCGTGCGAGCTCCCCGTGCGCGACTATCACCACACCAACCATGCGGTCGACCTCCTCATGCTACATCACGATGTTTGATCCTGCTCGAGAACCCGGCGGCCTCTATGGCCTGCCTCACCTCCTCGGCCACCGCCACCGACCGGTGTCTGCCGCCCGTGCACCCGATGGCTATGTGGAGGTACGATCTCCCCTCCCTCTTGCACAGGGGCAGGATGAAGCCGATGAAGTCCTTGAGCTTCCCCACGAAGTTCACGTACGTGTCGAAGGACGAGAGGTACTCCTTCACCTCGGGATCCATGCCGGTCTTTTCCTTGAGCCCCGGGACGAAATACGGGTTCGGAAGGAACCTCACGTCGATGACGATGTCGGACTCCAGCGGCAGCCCCCTCTTGAAGGCGAAAGAGCTCACCTCGATGTGCATGTCCCTGGCCTTGTCCTCCATCGAGATGATCTCCTTGATCCTGGCCGAGAGCTCGTGCACGTTGAGCTGAGAGGTGTTCACGATGAAGTCCGCAAGACCCCTGAGCGGTGCCATGAGTTCCATCTCCGCCTCGATGGCGTCGATGAGACTGGGGTACCTGTCGCTCAACGGGTGGCGGCGCCTGGTCTCCTTGTATCTGTTCAGGAGGTTCTCCTTGCTGGATTCGAGGAAGATGACCCTCACGTTCTGCATGCACGACCTCAGCCTCCTGATCACCCCGGGGGCCTTGTCGGCGAAGGACGGGTCGCCAGACCGCATGTCCGTGCAGATACAGAGCTTGTGCATGTTGGGAGAGGCGGACTCGAAGAGTTCCAGGAACTTGTCCACGAGTTCCACCGGCACGTTGTCCATGCAGAAGAACCCCTCGTCTTCGATCACCTTGAGGGCCGTCGTCTTGCCGGAGCCGGACAGCCCGGTTATCATGAGTACCAGAACGTTTTCCATGAGACCCGCCCATCGTGACGTCTGAGATCAGGCGGCTGAGCACGGCCTCCCAGAATACAGCGTCTCCACGCGCGCCGATCCATCCGCTTCCCCCGCCTTGTCGGTTCTAGATATATCTCATTCGGAGACCTGTCAACGTGATGTTCCCGGAGAAGTCCAGAGGCGTTCACGACGGACGGGCACACGATCGCGGCCCATCGCCTCTCCTCTCTCCCGTCCTCGCCGTCACCGGCGAGGACGCATGGAGCCCGTCCTTTGCGAGCCCCTCCCACCTTCGACCCCGCCTTCGCCCGAGTCCGCGGGGAACACCGCCGACCTCGCCCTTTCGAAGGTCTCCCGAGGTGCGGCGTCCCGGCCGTATCCGCAAGGGCGGGACTGCAAGCCGACCGCATTGCATCCTCCCACGGACCTCACATCGCGATCCTCTCGATGGATATAAAGATCGAGGGAAGACTTTCCGATGTGAGCGTTAGCGAGCGTGATCAAGGACTGGAAACCAATCGCGTGGAGGAGTTCATGGAAGTCACGACGAGGATTGCCGACGACGTCACCTACGTAAAGGTCACCGGCGCGGTGGACACCCCCGCCGCGGAAGTCCTCCGGATGGAACTCAACAAGGTGGCGGCGCAGAAGCCGAAGAGGGTGATCATGGATCTCTCCATGGTCCCGACCATGGGATCGTCGGGAATCGGCAAGATTCTCATGTTCTACAAGAACCTCGACGCCGCCAGATCGAAGTTCGAGATCAAGGGCATACACGACAACCTCATCAGCATCTTCAAGGCCGTCAAGCTCGACAAGCTCTTCCCCATCTCGCAGAAATGAAGAGGATGCCAAGATCGAGGTGAGACTGGACGAGAACGGGTTCATCTCTTTCAAAGGGTGCCTCGTCGCCTCCTGCATAGAACAGGCGCACTCGGCGCTCGAGAGCATCCTCGACGAGTCGCCGCAGACGATTGTCCTCGATCTTGCGGACGTCGAGGAGATAGACATCTCGGGGCTGCAACTGCTCGTATCCATCAGGAAGACCTTCTCCGGGGAAGGCTCCGTGCGCCTGAGCGCCGTGAGCCCGGCGGTCAAGGAGGCCTTGGAGATCTCCGGTTTCGAGCCGGCGTTGAAGGAAACGGCGCCATGACCAAGAAGAAGATCCTCGTCGTGGACGACTCGGCGACCCTCAGGGCCTCGGTGGCCTATACCCTCAAGGCGGCGGGGTTCGAGACCATACAGGCTGTCAACGGGGCGGACGGGCTCGATAAGCTCCAGCATGCCCATGCAAGCGGCGAGGCGATCGGCATGATCATAAGCGACATCAACATGCCGATCATGGACGGGATCACCTTCATACGCGAGGTAAAGAAGACGCCCTTCAAGTTCCTGCCGATACTCGTGCTCACCACCGAGTCGCAGGAAGACATGAAACTCAAGGGGAAACAGGCGGGTGCTTCGGGCTGGCTCGTCAAGCCCTTCAAGCCGGACCAGCTCGTATACGTGACCAAGAAATTCATGAGGTAGGTCAAGACCATGGATGAACTCGTGAAGATATTCCTCGAAGAGAGCGAGGACGAGATCAGGGAGCTCGAGACCGGGCTCATGAGGCTGGAGGAGGATAGCGGCGACGAGGACACCATAAACCGGGTCTTCCGCGCGGCCCACACGATCAAGGGCTCTGCCGGTCTTGTCGGTTTCGAGGAAGTGAGCAACTACACCCATACCATCGAGAGCATCCTCGACAGGATACGGAAGAAGGAACTGACGGTCACCAAGGCCCTCGTCTCCTCGCTCCTCGGCGGGGTGGACTTCTTGAAGAGGATGATCTCGGCCGAGGTCGAGGGCTCGCCCGTCGACTCGAACGAGGTGGAAGAGGCCCTCAAGCACATCAAGCGCTTCCTCGGCATGAAGGGTGTTTCCAGGGATGCGCAAGGCAAGGCGGTCGAGGCGACCGGGAAGACGCCTGAAAAGGTATACCTGATCACCATGAAGTTCAGGCCTGACATCCTGTCCACCGGGCAAGACCCCCTCATGCTCATCAGGGAACTCATGGACATGGGCGAGATCATCGAGTCCCGGGCCTTCACCGAGGACATCCCCGGTTTCTACGAGCTCCAGCCGACCACGTGCTACACGTCCTGGGAGATCGTGCTGAAGACATCCAGGCCGATCTCCGAGATCAACAACGTCTTCATCTTCGTCATGGACGAAAACGAGATATCGATCCACGACATCTCCTCCCAGTACAAGAACGGGGTGGACCTCTCCCTGGCCGAGAAACCCATCGGCGAGATCCTGGTCGAGAAAGGGATCGTGAGGGAGACGGACGTGATCGAGGCACTGAGGGAACACAAGACCACGGGCCAGGCACTTGTCGAGAAGGGCAAGGTTTCGAGGGAAACAGTGGAGAAGATGGCCCTCGCCCAGTCGGAAAGCCGGAAAGTGGCGAAGGCGACGACCATCAGGGTGGACACGGACAAGCTCGACAGGCTCATGAACCTGGTCGGCGAGATGGTGATCTCCGTGGCCCGCGTCTCCCAGTGCGCCAACGAGATAACCGACGCCTCGGTGTCGAAATCCCTCACCGCCGCGACCGCATCGCTGGAGCGCATCTCCAGGGATCTCCAGGAACAGGTCATGAGGGTTCGCATGGTGCCGGTCGAGGGGACGTTCAACAGGTTCAAGAGGGTGGTCAGGGACATGTCCTTCGAGCTCGGCAAGAAGATCGAGATCAAGATGTCGGGCACGGAGACCGAGCTCGACAAGAACGTGATCGAGCAGATCAGCGACCCCCTCAAGCACATGATCCGCAACTCGATCGACCACGGCATCGAGTCTCCCGAGGGAAGGAGAAGGAAGGGCAAGCCCGAGACGGGCACCATCTGGCTCAAGGCCTACCAGCGCGAGGGGAACATCTACATAGAGATATCCGACGACGGCAGGGGCATCGACAAGGCGAAGGTGCTCGCAAAGGCCGTAGAGAAGGGCATCGCGGAGCCGGGCAGGTCGTATACCGACAAGGAGATCTACGAGATGCTCTTCGCTCCGGGGCTCTCCACCGCAGACAGGGTGAGCGAGCTTTCCGGCAGGGGGGTCGGGATGGACGTGGTGAAGAGGAACATCGAGGAGCTGAGGGGAACCGTCGAGATCTCTTCCGAGGAGAACAAGGGCTCCACCTTCAAGGTCAAGCTGCCTCTCACGCTCGCCATCATCGACGGCATGATGATCAGGGTCGGCAGCGAGATCCTCACCATTCCCCTGGCCATGATAGACAAGTCGGTCAGGCCGTCAAGGACGGAGATAAAGACCGTCGAGGGCAAGGGCGAGCTCGTGGACATCAGGGGTGACTACCTGCCGCTGGTGCGCCTCTACGATCTCTTCAGGATCCCGTCCGAGAAGACGGATCCCACAGAGGCGCTCGTCGTGGTGCTTCACGGCGCAGAGAACCGCTTCGGCATCCTCGTGGACGACGTGCTCGGCCAGACACAGGCGGTGATCAAGAGCATCGACAAGAACTTCAAGAAGATCGAGGGCACTTCCGGGGCCACCATCCTCGGGAACGGGAGGGTGTCCCTGATCCTGGACGTCCACGGCATCGAGAAGATGGCCTTCGTGGGGTCGGCCATGTGAGAGGGTTCGAGGCGGCATACAAACACCCTGGCATATACCACAATTCGTAAAAGGAGATAACGTCATGGCGATGAGGTGGAAACTCAGAGAAAGGCTCACGGCGCTCGTACTCTGTACGGGGCTCATACCGCTCATCGTGGTCATCGTCTACACCGGCATCAGGATCAGCGGTCACCTCAAGCATCAGGCCTCTGACTACCTGAAGGTCAAGGTGGATGCGTTCGCGAGGATGGCCGAGGTCAGGAGCGCCTCGATCGAGGGCAACCTCGACATCATCAAGGAACAGCTCATGAAATCCCTCAAGAATGAGCTCATAAACGAGGCGTCGAAGGAAAGGTACTTCGAGACGGGCTACCTCACCATCTTCACCTCGGACGGCACGTGCGTCTACCACCCGAAGGCCGAGTTCCGCAACAACAAGACCCTGTACAACGAGAACGACTTCGTGAAGAAGGCCTTGAGCAAGAAACAGGGTTCTTTCCTCTACACCTTCGGCGGACAGGACAAGATCAGCTACCTGGCATACATCAAGCCCCTCGACTGGGTGATCTGGGCAGCGGTGCCTGCGAGCGAGGCCCTGAGCGAGGTGAGGATGCTCCAGGTCGAGCTCTTCGCCTTCCTCATTGTGACAGCGATCGTGGTGGCGGTCCTGGGAATCCTCTTCTCGAGCAGGATAGCCTCGAGGGCACGCCAGATCTCAAACTCGATGATGGACATAGCCCAGGGCGAGGCGGACCTCTCCAAACGGCTCCCGGTCCTGTCCACCGACGAGATCGGGGAGATCGCCTCCTGGTTCAACACGTTCGTCGAGAACCTCGAGGAGGTGATCGGCAAGGTGAAGCAGGCGGCCATGCACGTGGACACCGCGACCAGGGAGGTGGCATCCGGCGCGCAAGGGCTCTCCCAGGCGACCCAGGAGCAGGCCTCGGCCATCGAGGAGGTGGCGGCCACCATCGAGCAGATGACTTCCTCGATTAAGCACAACGCCGAGAACGCGAGCGACGGCAGGACGAAGGCCACGGAGATGGTACGCATGGCGAACGCGAGCGGTGAGGCGGCGCAGGAGCTCGTGAGGGGCATGAGCGAGATCTCGGAGGCATCGAAGAAGATCGGCGACATCATCGTCACGGTCAACGAGGTCGCGTTCCAGACGAACCT
>ERZ795045.1148-NODE-1148-length-30863-cov-6.047975_pt1 | contig 30863 bp, 21 predicted proteins | sample MGYA00375129_ERZ795045 | MGnify/ENA primary metagenome ERZ795045 (study PRJEB30174, sample SAMN05720166) | activated sludge metagenome | isolation source: anaerobic digester from wastewater treatment plant | place: Japan | collected 2015-05-15 ...
AGGCTGGGGCTGTGCGACCACAGGAGGCGTGGTGCGCGCCGACGCCTGCCGCGGAATGGTGAACGCCTGCGCGCTGGAGTGGCGCGGGGCGTCGGTCATGGTAACGCCCGCCTTGGGCGCGGTGGGCGCGCTCGCTACTGGTCGAGGTGTGGCCTTAGGCGTGACGCTTGATGTCGGCGCAGCCAGCCCGGTAGAACGAGTCACCTGGGAGCGGGGCACCACGAGATCCGGATAGCGGCTGGCGACGGAAGGCTGGGGCTGTGCGACCACAGGAGGCGTGGTGCGCGCCGACGCCTGCCGCGGAGCGGAAGCCGCAGGGACGGCCGGGAGCTGCGGGATGCCCTTGCGAGCCATCTCGACGCTCGGCTGATACTCGGAAGGCGGTGCGGTGACAGGCTTGGTGGCCGGCGCCGGGGCGGCTTGCGTGCCGGCAGCCGGGGTCTTGGCCTGAACGGCAGCCGAGCCAGCCAGCTGGGAGGGCCGCTCGTTAGGCAGCGTTCGACCGCTCGGGTTATCAACGTTGATGACTACGGGAGTCGACTCACCACAGTTATCCGAAGCGTCGTAGGCGTAGACTTTGATGGTGTGAGGGCCGTTAGGATACTTCGTGGTATCCAAGTCGTAGCGGTAAGGAGGATGGTTGGTGGCGAAGAGGAGGCGCCCGTTCAGCTGGAAGAGGACCATATTGACCTTGGCGTTGTCCAGGGCGTTCGCGATCAAGGTGACGATACCCCGAACGACGCTTCCCGAGGCCGGGCTTGTCAGCTTCACGGTCGGCGCCTGGACGTCCACGCCGCTCGACTGCGGATCCACGTAAACGGAGACGGCCACATCACCAGGGTTCCCCTGGGCGTCATAAGCGACGGCGGTGAGTGTGTGTGCCCCCGAGGGCAACCCAGTGGTGTTCCAAACGAAGGTGTACGTCCCTTCGGTGGCTGGCGTAGCCAGCTTCACGGACGCGTATTGTGCCTTATCGACGTAAAGCACCAGGTCGGTGATCTTCGCGCCCGAGGCACTCCGATACGCCACAGACACCGTGACGTTTCCCTGAACGATTGCCCCAGGATTCGGGTGGGTGATCTGGATGGCGGGGCTGGCGAGGGCTGCGCCGCTTGGCGCGAATGCCCCATAAACGAAAAGGGTTAACGTGGCAAGTGAGAGAACGCCCGCTAACGTTCGTAACTCCTTCACAGGACCGCCTCCTTCGCTGGCTACGACTACGGTGGGGAAGCTGTTGTCACGGGCTCCGGTCTGCATGCAGGTCAGAGAACCGGCAGTGCCGACCACAGACGCTGCCCCAGCATATCATACATCGGCAACGGTGTCAAGGCTTAGACCAGTGATGGCAAGCATTCAACACACGCGGGAAAAGCACCCGGTTGCCGTGCGTGTGCGCAGTCAATACGGCGTTCGCCATGGCCGAGCCTGCTTCCTTCTCACTACTCAGCAAAGTGAGAGGGATCTGCATTTGGACAGGGGTGCCGGTACCCCCATCGATCCACAGCTCCAGTTGATAGGCTCCGGGCTCGGCGTGAGCGGGGGGCATCACCTGAACGCCGATCGCCTGGAGGCGCGCGCGCCGGCCAGGCTCCGGGTAGTCGAGGTCGCCGCGCCAGCCTGGCGGGCAGACGAGCCGGAGCGCGCCGGGCTGGAACCGTCGGAACGGATTGCGTAGATAGACGCGGGTGCGGGAGACCTCGCCGGGCCGGCAGACGATGGGATCCTGCAAGGGCGAAAGGAACGGCTCGATCCTCACCGGGCCGCCAGAGAGACGGACGTAGCAGGGGATGGGGCCGATGGGGAGGAGGGCCATCCCCTCGTGACAGGGGTATTCACGGACGGCACCGAGCGCGTCCGTCACGGTGACTCGGGCAGCGCCGGTCTTGATGGCAATGGCTCCTTCACCCGATGGACTCCAGAGTGCGGCTACCACCCCGCGGCCCTCCTCGAAAAGGTAGCCGCGCACGAAGGACTCTTTGATGCGTGCCTTGAGGCGAGGGCTCCGGAAAAGCCCCGCGACCGTCCGGTAGGCGAGGAGCGCCGGCGTTGGCGTCAGGTCGGGGTGCGCCAGGGCGAAGGGAGCAGGAGAGTCAGCCCGATCGATCCAGGGATCGACAAAGAGCGCGTCGATCCGCTCGTCGGCGAGGCCGGCCAGGAGCGCGCGAGCTAGAGACCCGGCGGTACTCAGGGGATCGCGCGAGGCGAGCGCCGCTTCCCTCTCAGGCTGCAACGTGGCAAGATAGAGGGGCCGCGGAGCGCCAGGCTTTACAGGGGCGGGTTTCGGGAAGAGCGTTACCGCGGGGAGATCCGCCACCGTCAGGGGGCAGGCCGCGATTCCAGAAAGACCGGCCCAATCAGCGTGGCCGGACGGCTCCGCCGAGACGATCACGGTCGCCTCGGGATCAATCGCCCGGATGGCCGTAGCCGCCGCTGCCAGCAGATTCGATGGCTCGGAGACTCCTCCCGCGCGCGGGCCTGCCGGGAGAACAATCTCCCAGGCGTGGAACCCGGACGGCCCCGTGAAGCGCCCGGCGATCTCCTGGCAAAACCGCTCCCAGGCCGCATCTGCCGCCAGGTCTGCGGGGTAAAGCGGGTTCTCCGGGTGCAGGCTGGCCACGGCGCGGATCCCAGCGCGCGAGAGAACTGCGAGCGTGGCTTCCAGCTCCGAATCGAGGGTGTAGCAGCCCCGCTTCCTTTCAAGCTCGCCCCAGCGGATCGGGATCCGGGCCCATCCGGCGCCCGTGAGGGGGATGAGAGAACGCTCTGATGCAGTGAGCGGCCCGGATAGGTTCAAGCCGAGCCGGGAACGGGCGGCCTGCTCGGGCTTCGGCGCGGGCGACACGACCGCGAGAACCAGACGCTCGCGGAGCTGCGGGCTGCCGGCGCGGCGGGCCACCACCTGGAGCGTGTAGAGAGCAGTGCGCGTGGTCGGCAGGGAGATCGTCTGAGTGGAACCGGCGCCAGGCGTGACCCGGAAGGTGCCTGATCCTGAGGCCACCCGCTTTCCGTGCGCGTCGGCAAGCTGCCAGGTGTACTCCACCGCGACGGGCTCCGCGAGTCCGCTCTGGGTGCGCAGGAAGACCTCCGCAGGTCTGCCGGTCTCAAAGAGAGGAATCCCACCGGCGGGTGCCAGCGCGATGCGGATCTGCTCACCCAGTGCGCGCATTTCCATGGAGGATATCTCTTGCCGGAAGCCCTCGGCCTCCATCTGAAGGGGTTCGGGATCCGGCGCTGGCATCGGCCAGGAGGTACCCGCGCTTGCTGGATGATTCAAGAGAAGCGCGAGGAGCGCCAGGCAGGGAGTGAGGATCCGCCACCGCCGGACGCGGTGGTGTGCCGGAGGGGTTACGACGCCACCGGAAGAGGGGTGGGACCTGATGAGTGCCTGGGATCTGCGTGTGTGCCGGCCCTGCATGGAGGCGTGTTCGGCATCTGGCCGGCGCCATCCTTCCCGCACACCTGCAGGATCAGACCGCTAGAGGCGGGGACGCGGGGGCGCCGAACTCCGCGGCTGCACGCGACGATACCGCGGATGAAGATGGTCGGCCAAGACACCAAGGCGTGGCGCGCCCACGGACGGACCCGGGCAGCTGCCGCCATGCCACAGCGGCGATGCAATTCAGCGCGTCGATGCTCGCTCACTGGCCCAGATTGCACCCATGCGGCATTCCTTAAGCTCGAAAGCTCTATGCCCGATTACTTCTGTTGACGCCCTATTCTGGAGAATGCTATACTACCGCCCTGGGAACGTGCGTACTACAGGCGTACGGGGCTGTTCCTAGCTATCTGCAAGGGGGCCAGCGGTATCTGCCGGCATCTCCCTCGCCGCTGAGGTGGGGGCTCTGGTGCTCGGCGGGTTCCGACTATCTTCAACTGATTGGATGATACGCTTTTGGGATACTCTTTACGCTCGTTCCCATGTCGATGGCCGGCTCGCTTCCTGGCCGGCATCCTTTTTCTCTGCCCGGTGATCCAGGGGTGCGGCGGAGGAGGCAGCTCGTCACCGCCTGGCATTGACCCGGACGCCACGAACGCCCCGGTATCTGGTACCATCGCACGCACTGAGATCGGCGGCAATGATCTGACAATACGCTCGGCGTGGCAGCCGACCGCGCCAGCTGCCGGCAACGGCGGCTTTACCACTCGCGTCTCCCAGGAGGGCGCTCAGCTTCTCGCCGTGGCGGACGCGGCCGGTGAGGTGCGCGGACTAGTGGTTTCTGTGCCGCAAGGCAGAGGCCGGCAGGCCGCGAACCTGGCGGTCGATGCGCGTAGCACGGCGCTTGCCTACTTGTGGTTCAACCCTGGCATCATCGAGACGGATCCCTCGCGGGCCCACGAGCGCCTTTCCGAGCTGGAATCGCTGGATGCCTTCCCGGCGCTTGTTCAGTATCTGCGCGATACGCTTCCCAATGCGTCTCTCACCGCCCTCGTCACCCGCCAGGAGTTTCAGGCACGGTTGGCTGCCTGCCTGGACGAGTGGTGGAGCGCCGGCCGTTCGCGCGCCATCGAGGCGGATCTGGATGCCAAGGGGGGCATCAGCGTGCGCGTGCTGGATCAGAGCAATCTGGAAAAGGTCTCCTTGCGGATTACCAACAGTGCCTTCCGGTATGTGTGTCTGCATCGCCGCGGTCTGCACCTCGATGGCTCGCTGGCGGAGGCCACCAAGGTGGGCATTATCCCTGGCGCCACGCCGCTGACCATCGGTAGCCTCGGCACCATCCTGCGCCTCCCGCTCCCGGAAGCGGTGCAGAGCCCCTTCATGGCCCCCTCCACCTTTATCGATGAGGTGAACTTCCGCATGGACACCGGTGGCTGCGAGTACTGGATCCATGGTACGGGGCACCTGCCGGGTGATACGCCGCCCGGCGACCTGGTCGCCGAAACCGGCGATGAGGTGATGGAGCGCATCGGCAAGACAGTCATCGGCTACTCGCTGATGCCGATCCTCGAGGGGATTGTGGGCGCGCTTGGCGTCGCGGACAGGGCGAAGGCGGTCCAGGCCGTTTGGGACCGGATCCAGGGCATCTCTGGCATCCGTGACGACATGGTGGCCATGGTCAATGCCAACACGAAGACAGAGGAGGCGGTTGCGCTCGGCAAGTTCCTCTGGGACGTGCTTGGACAGACGACGACACTCCAGGCGGTTGTCAACGCGCTTGTTGGAGCCGGGCTCATCACCAAGGCGACCGCCGCGGCGGTCGTGGCCGGTGGCCAGCTGCTGGCCGCATTCCTGGCCGGCCTGCAGATCGGAACCACGGGCGCGAACCTCTATAAGATGATCGATACCTGGTTTGCCCTCCCCGAGTGGGGCATGATCCGGGTGACGACCTCGGGTGATCTCAGCGTTGAGGTGAGGAGCCTTCCGCACTGGCCTCGCATGGGAGGTGCGCGATGACAAGGCATATCACGCGGCATGCGCTGCTGCCTCTCCTCCTCCTGACGGTTGGTCTGGCCGGTTGCGGATCACCCAGACAGCCCATCGGCGGGCCACAGACTACCGCCGGGGAAGGTGCCGTGCGCATCCGGATCGCTTGGCCTGCCCAGGACCCCGCCGGGCGCATGATCCCGCAGATCGCCACCACTGTTGAGGTGGAGTGGGCCAGCGATACGGGAGACAAACACGGCAGCAAGCGGATCGACCGGCCGGATGACCACTGGGTCTTCGAGCGGGTACCAAGCGGCTGGACGACGATCAAGGCAGCGTCCTACGCCGGTACGAACCCCACGCCGCTCTCTACTGGCACCGCCCGTGTGTTGGTCAAGCCCAACGAGACGAACTCCGTGCCGATTGAGCTGGAATCGACGATCACTGCGGTGACGATGGACCCGGCTACCGTCAGCATCGGGAAGGGCGAGACGGCCTTCATGGTCGCCACGGCCCGGAATGCTCAGGGGGCGATGGTGCTCAGTGACGGCTTTGGCTGGAGCCTGGCCGGGGATACGGCGGCGGTCAGCTTCGAGCAGGGCCCGAATAACCTCACGCTCACCGGGCAGCAGGCAGGCACCGTGACCGTCACCGCCAAAGAGCAGAACTCGGGGAAGAGTGCCACTGCGACCGTGACTGTGACCGACCGCCCCAACGAGCCGCCGGTGGTGTTGGGTTGGACGGTGGACCCTGATCCGGTGCCTCCTGGAGCCACGGCGCAGATCACCGTGAATGCCCATGACCCGGATGGCGATGATCTCACCTACACCTGGCAGGCAGCGGCTGGATCCCTATCAGGCGCCGGCGCCACCGTCTCCTGGACAGCTCCCGGCGCGGAGGGCACCTATGATATCACGGTAAGCATCAAGGACCCGAAGCATCCGGAGGTGCCGCACACCCTGCCGGTCGTTGTATCGGTGGGGAAGCGTTTTGCCGTCACCGAGCTGAGCGGGTTCGCCGCGCACTCCATGAACAATCGGGGCCAGCTGGTCGGCGCCGGCGCCGACGGCAAACCGTGCGTGTGGGAGGATGGTCAGATAACCCCCCTTTCCACGGACGGGATGCGTTACGGCGTAGCGGCCACTGATATCAATGATCAGGGAGTGGTGATCGGCTACAGCTATTGGCGGCACTACTTCTACCAGGTCACAGTTGACCTCTATCATGCCATTCGTTGGGTGAACGGGCAGCCGGAGACGCTGCCCGGCGCCTGGCATCCGGGCCCGATGAGGATCAACAATCTGGGCCACTGCATCGGCGACATCTTTCACCGGGTGTACGACGATGGTGGTCCAGCAGGCGAGCCGTATGGCGGCCACGCTGCCCGCGACGGCCAGGACCTGGGCGCGCCCGCCATCCCTTACTACACCTACGATGTGGTAAACGGGGGAGTGATCCGAGGGATCGACCTGCCCGGTGTTCAGAACGAGAGCAGTGCCTTCGGCATCAACGACGCCGGGACCGTGGTCGGCGACTGCGGGTATGAGTGGCCGGCCGAGGGACGGGGCACCTTACGCCATGCCGCCCGCTGGGATGCCAGCGGCATGGTGGATCTAGACGCGGGCAAACGCGGGACAAGCCGTGCCCTCGCGATCAACAACACTGGCCGCGTGGTGGGCTACTACGTGGAGCCTACCAGTCAGTGGGCGTGCCAGTGGGCCGGGGGAGTGCGCTCGAAGTTGCCCGTGCCCGCTGATTGCATTTACAGCGAGGCCACCTCCATCAACAACGCCGATCAGATCGTGGGCAGGTGCATCACGGCGTCAACGGATATCCATGGTCGTGCCGTGCTCTGGGAAAACGGCGTGGTCACGGACTTGAGCAGCATCGCTGAAGTGCCGGAAGGTGTCGTTCTCGTGTCCGCCATCAAGATCAACGACCCCGGCCAGATCCTATGCCGGGGCCGCAAGGGGGGCACCGACAGCTACTACCTGCTCACGCCGCGTGGGGCCCGCGTGCTCCGACGCCGCTAACCGCGCGGCAGGATGTGAATGGGGCGGGGCCGGCAACGGCCCCGCTGCGTTTGTACCGCGGCTGGGATTCCGACATAAGGAATCCGAAGCCTCGGAGGCAGCACGCAACCCGTCGCGCGGCGATAAATCACCGCGCTGCTTGCGAGCGAAGCCCTGCCGGGCTGGGTTGGGGATACTCCCAGATGTCTCAAAACGGCGGTAGCTGGCTCCGCGCGTGCGGGCAGCCTTCTCCTTATGTCGGAATCCCAGGGTACCGCGGAGAGCGCCTTGACATACCGGAGAGGCGCTGTTATACTGGGGCGCAACACGCAGGCTTTCCCCACGAGAGGAGGCAGCCCAATGCGCCTGCTATCGCTACTCTCAGGCATCCTGCTGGCAGCATCCCTCCTGCCAGCCCAGGTATCCGCACAGAGCTGGAACGCGCTGCGCCTCATCTCCCCGCGCGATGGCGCCGTCGTGAGCGGAACGGTGACGGTCACTGCTGAGGCGACTCCGGATCTGGAGCTCTCCTTCGTGGTCTTTGGCATCGATGGTGAACGCCCGATGGCCACGAATGCCCGGCCGTTCACCTGGGCATGGGATACGCGCGCCCACCCGGATGGCCCGCATCTCCTCTTCGTAGAAGCCCACGGCCCAGGCGGCGTCGTGGCCACGGCGGGGCCGGTCCGCGTGATCGTGCGCAACCAGCCGGTGGTCTCAGGGTCGCCCAGGCCCATCGCCCCCCTGGCCGCGCGGGTCGTGCCCCCGGCGGCCCGGCGCACGGAGCCCGCTATCCACTCGCTGCCAGGGCCGCGGCCGGAGGTGAGCCTGGTGCTCGATGAGATGACTGTGCCCGCGCGAGTGTGCCTGATCGAGGGCAACGCTTATGTGCCGGTGCGCCCTCTCGTAGAGTGCCTGGACGGGGAGGCTCTTTGGGATGCTCAGGCCCGGAGGGTGACTCTCTGGTGCCGGGGTCGCGAGGTGCAGTTGGTCCCGGGCAGCGCCGTGGGCACTCTGAACGGGCGAAGCATCCGCCTCTGGCGCCCACCTACCCTCGATGGCGGGCGGACGATCCTGCCGGCCCGAACGTTTGGGCAGATTCTGGACCTCTCCGTCGCCTGGGATGCGGTACGGCGCATCGTTCAGATGGGTCTCCTTCCCCTGCGGCAGCGCCCGGAGGAGAGCCTCGCCGGGTAATCCTACTCCGTCTGATGCCAGGAAGGGACGCCTTGCATCGCATGCCCTCTCGGATGCCTGCGGCCGCCCCTGCATGGCACCCCAGACTCTTTTTGCAACGGAATCGATATCGGCCCGGGTGCGCTCGACCCTGCCCGCCCGGGCCACCTCACTCCCCGGAACCGTGCGGCCTCGAGCTGGAGAGGCCTTGCTGCGCCTGGCATGATGCGGTTCGGGGTTCCGCGTTTGGATCGGCACTCCCTGGGGGAATGCTTCGGCGACTCTATGCACGCCCCGGCGGAGGGTAAGGAGTGCCGGAATGGCAATACAACCCTATGAGGAGCTCATTGCGCGCGCGCAGGAGTTGCGCGAGCGGCTGGAGCGAATGCAGCGGTGGTTCGAGGAGAACGCCGGCAATGCCGATGCTGAGGGCCTCCGCTGGCGCAAGGAGCGTTTCGAGGCAGCCAAGCGTGAATATGAGGAGCTGCTGCAGGTCATCCGGGCTTATGGGAAGGGCGGTGGTGCCGCTCGTACCGCGGATCGGGGGCATAGGGATGCAATCGAGGAAGCCGAGTGAAGAGCGCGAGAAGGAGATCGGGAGGGTGACCGGCGTTCCTGAGGAGGTCGGCGAGCAGGATGTATGGCCCGACGATTTCCCCACGTGGGGCCCCGTCGAGTACAGCGATCCGGCGGAGATACAGGCGCCTCATGACCACCTGGGCGACCCGACCCGGCGCAAGCATCCCACGATCCTGAGCGCCGAGGGAGAGGCGGAGGCGCCCGCCACCGAGCTGCCAGATAGGGACATCGGCGGATGATCCCGGTCCGTGACGACGTGCCGTCCATCAGCCGGCCCGTCGTGATGTACGCCATCATCGTGGTCAACGTCCTGGTCTATCTCTACATGCTAGCGATAGGACCGAGGGGCGTGGGCGAGGTGGTGAGCTCCTTCGGAGTGGTACCGGTCCTTTTCACGCGCGACCCAGCCGGCACGGACCTCCTCGCCGTCTATCCGACCTTATTGACCTCGATCTTCCTGCATGGTGGCTTGCTGCACCTGCTTGTCAACATGTGGTACCTTTGGATCTTCGGCGATAACGTCGAGGATCGCATGGGGCATGGCAAGTTCCTCATCTTCTACCTGATGGGCGGCGTGGTGGCGAACCTGGCGCACATCGGGCTGAATCCGCTATCGCCTATTCCCAGCATCGGCGCGAGTGGGGCAGTGGCGGGGGTGTTGGGAGCGTATCTCGTGCTCTTCCCTGGGGCACGGATCATCACCATTGTGCCATTCATCTTTGTGTTCGCCATTCAGCTGCCCGCGGGGTTGGTCCTGGGCGTCTGGTTCATCATCCAGCTATGGAGCGGATTGGGGAGCATCGGCGTGGATGGCACCGCCGGTGGGATTGCCTATTGGGCGCATATCGGCGGGTTCCTCTTCGGATTGCTGGTCGTGCGCTTCCTCGCGCCCCGGCGGCGCCGGCGGATGCGCCGCGAATGGGAGCCGCGAGAGAGGCCATCATGGTGATTCGGGTCTTGCGCGGTCGTTTGGGGAGAGCGGGAGATGGATGAGGAGAGGGAAGAGCGCAGGGATGAGGATGACAGCGTCCAGCTGTTCACGACGGAAGACATTCGCGATGCGGACGACACGCTCACGATTGCCGATGTGAGGGGTCCGGAGGATCTCCTCATCCCTATCATCGAGGATGAGAGGGCACGCCGGGAACTCCTCGACCGTCGTCGAGAGAGCTGGGGCTGGCCGCCTGATGAAGACGAAGAGGTGAACCCCGTGGGGAGCTACGAGAGCTGGAACCAATCAGGCCAGAGCCTGGATGCCGCCGGGGCAGGCATGACCGGCGACTCTGGAAGCATCGGGCTGACTGGGACCGGATTCGAGGATGATCTGGAGATCCAGGGGGAACCGGAGAAAGCCCAGCCAAACCGGGAGGGCGAGGAGTGAGACGCGAAGCAGCCGGCGCTATAACGCCGGCCACAGCGAGCACCCTCAGCGACCGGCCTCGACCGCGCTCCACCCCGGAGCGGTCTCCGCGCGCCCCGGGCCGCCAGGAGCGTCAGGAGAAACCGATGGCTTCGCTCTGGAGCCGGCATCGTCGAGCAGGGCGACGGCCGGGCCGCCCAGTGCAGGCAGGTCCATAGCCCTAATCACTGCTTGGGACGGATGCGTACCCGGGCGCTCGTGGGGCTTTTCTGCTTGGCGGGCGCGGCCGTGGAGCTCTTCGGCTTGGCAGGCGCGCTCGTGGAGCTCTTCGGCTTGGCAGGCGCGACTGCGGCAGTGGGGGCGGCAGTGGGCTTCCAGAGACCACGCTGTGCCTCCTGGGCGTCGGTCATATAAGAGCGCCATGCCGCGACATCTACGTGGCAGGGCGCGTGCTCGAGCACGCGAGCCATGCCTGCACGCAGCAGCTTCGTATTCAGGTTGGTGTTATCCGGCAGATACACAACGGCGCGAAGGCGATTGCGGTAGTCGTTCGGCCGTTCCGGACAGATCTCCAGCTTGATCTGCTGACCAACCGCAAGCTTGCGCGTGTAGTCGATGGCCTCCTGGTAGCCTGGCTCGCCTTTCGTCGGCGCGATGACACCAATCAAGCGGATCAGGCCCACCTTCTCTCCCTCGATAAGGTCTCCCTCGATGACCCGCGTGCACGTGTCAAAGGTGAGGAGACGCTCTGGCGCTTTGGCGGGGGCGGCGGGAGCACGTGCCGGCTCTCCCAGGGCAGATGGGAGAGGCAGCGTGCAGGCGGACAGGATGATGGCAGCAGTAAGCTGCTTTGCGTTGCGTGGCAAGGCGATGACCTCCGTTCGAGCAGGCATTCCCTCTAGGGAGTTTGCCATGCGCCCGCTCAACTCCTCCTGCCGGTTGCTGCCGGCAAGCGACCTATCGCAGGCGCCGCAAATTACTCGGTAGAGGCAGGCGGCGGGGCACTGCCAGAGGTGGCCGACGCACCGGTCTCCCCGGCCTCCTCTTCCTCATCTTCCTGCACGTAGAAGACGCCGCCGGTCAGCCCTTTCACCTGGAAGCCTTCCGCCCCATCCTTCACGTGGAAGATGACCTGCTTGCACTTGAAGCCCTCACCGCGGGTCGTGGTCACGTGGACATTGCCTTCGAGGGAGATGGTCTCCTCGCTGCCGTCATAGGCTAGGCGGTCGCCGGTCGCGGTCCGGTCGCCCTTCGGATCCTTCTGGGTGATCCGCAGGTTGCCGGTGGCCGTGCCCTTTTTGTCTTTGTAGAAGTACTGGATCGTGTCGCAGCGAACGACCACGGGCTCTTTGACGCGAGAACGCGCCCGTTTGCCGGTCTCCGTCTTGGCCTCTTTGGGGCGGGCCGTCAGGCAGACGTTGCCCTCGGCATTGGCGCGTTTCACGTTGAGATCGGCATGGATGACATCGGCGGTGATCTCGTTCTGAGGGTCCCACATGCGCGGTTTGCCGGTCGCGCGCATCCATCGCTCGGCGCGGTTCCAAACGATGCGGTCGGCGCGCAGAGTGGCGTCGGAGTCGGGCAGCTCGACGGTCGCCAGAGTGGCGATATAGGTGGATGTCTCCTCGTCGTAATCCACCGTTTCGGCCTCGAGCTTGATCTTGCGCTCTCGGGGCGCTTTCTCCTGGGCGTTTCCTGCTCCTCGCGCGTTGGAGGTCGGCGTGGACGGACGCGCGGGGGCAGAGCCGGCCTCTTTCTGGCCAAGGCCAGCCGGCACGAGCAGAAGAACTCCGAGGGCAACGCCGACCACTGCGCTACGATGCACTAGCGGCCTCCCTTCGCTCTTTGTGACGCTGGAGACGCTGTTCCGCGGGTGCGCCCGCCCGATTGCGAGGAACTCCCGTCGGATACTCCGAGGCCTTTCTCCACCTTTTCGGCATCCGCCTCCAGGTACACGCCGCCATCCAGCGAGAGCTTTCGGAGGCGCGCGTCCGCAACCATGCTGCTCCCACGCAGGAGCACGCCGGGTTGGGTGACCTCCACCGGGTTCGGGCAGGTCAATCGCTCGTCGCGCGCGCTCCAGTGCATGTTGCGCGTGCTAAAGACCACCTTCTCCTCTCGATCCAGCGACTCCACGAGCACCTGACCCTCGACATCCAGATCCTTCGTCTGCATGTGCATGATCGCCCGCTCAGCTGTGAACGCGGCGACGGGCTTGCCATCGTTACCGATCAGCGTGCCGCGGATCCCCTCGACAGCCGTCTTGCTCTCGTCGCGCGTGAGGACCAGGCGCTGCGCGGTCAGCTCATACTGCTTGCGGCCGCTATGCACTCCCTGGATGCGGATCAGATCCTTCCCCTTGCCCAGAATCTCCTTGCCATCCTCGGGCACGGGAAGCGGCAGAAGCTCGCCATCGGGCGTGGTCGCGGGGGGAAGGGGCGCTGTGGCATTGGCTGGCGGGGAGGGCTTGGGCGCTGATGCCAGGCGCTGCTGGACCTCTAGGCCCAGGGCCGCGCCTGACATCAGCACTGCCAGGAGAATGCCGAGTCGCTCGAGACGCCGATTCTGGCTCATGATTGATTAGGGGAACACGGGAACAGGAGGCGGCAAGTCCTGCGTTGCCGTGAGCGTAATGCGGCCCACATCCACCGTGCCCGCCGTCACGTTCACTGTAAACCGGGCCTCGGCAAAGCCGCTCTTGGTGATCACGCCCTCCTGTGTCGTTCCTGCCAGCAACCCGGTCAGGACAAAACGCCCGCTCGCGTCGGTAGCGGTTGTCTGACCACCTAGGGTGACCGTGGCACCGACGACCGGTTTGTTGTCGTCTCGGTTCACCACGGTGCCCGTCACCGTTGGCTGCGTGCCGAACTCGCCCGTCTTCACCTGCGCGACCCCCGGCCCGAGAACGTTGCCGAGGGAGTCCTGGGCGTAGACCTTCACGGTTACCACGGTGTTGGCCTGGGCGGTTACCGCAACCGAGCCGGACCAATTCTGCCCGCTGCCGGTGAGCGATACCGTGCTGGCAACCCCAGTCACCTCGGCCCAAACCTTGGCGATATCCGAGCGGTCGGTGTGCGCAGTAATGCTCACGATGTTGCCGGAGATGGTGGCCGTCACGGCCACTCCGCTCCGGTCCCCCGAGGATGAGGAGCCGCCGCCGCCACAGCCCGACGCCAGGACGGCGATCAGAAGCGCTGCCGCCGCGGGGAAAACGAGCCTGCGATACCGGATGCGCATACCAGTGTTCCTCTCTTGCTCACATTATACCATGATGGTCGAGCGCTCGCAATCACCCCATGCGGCTAGCCGGGCGGGAGCGTGAAGTCCACTCCGGTCCGGCGGTCATCTCCCGAGACGATGGTGACGTCGCGGGTTTGCGCCTGATAGCCCGGCATGCTCGCCGTCACGCGATACTGTCCGGGTGGGGCGTAGATGTAGTAGGTGCCCGCGCGCTCCGGGGCGGTATCCAGAGAGGCGGTGAAGCTCTCGTTCGTTGTGATCTCCGTCGCGGTTACCGTAGGGTTTGTGGCTGCCACCGTGCCACCGCCGGTCTGGAGCAGTACTTTGCCGGTGATGGTGTGCGGCGGGATCGCCGGAGGCCGGGTCTGCTTCAGGGTGAGGTTGACCGGCACCGCCTCATCGGGGCGTACCGTGACGGTGGCGTGAGCATCCTCATACCCGGCGAGCCGCGCGACGATACGGAACTGAGTTCCCTCTTGCTGCACCTCCCGGGTGATCTCCTGCGGTGTCGTCTTGCCGGTATCCTGGTCATCAATGAAGATCCGGGCGCCGGAGGGCGCGGTGCTGATGATCAGGGTGCCGTAATAGACGCGGGGTTCGGAGGATGAGCCCCCGCCGCCACACCCGGCGATCAGAGCCGCCGCGAGGAGGGCGATGGCACAGAGCCCGGCCCGTGCCGTCGGGAGAAGGTGCCACTTTGCTGCGTGTTTCGGCATCAGTCTGTCCTATCTGACCAGAGCGATGGGGCGGACGGCGCGAACGCTCTGCCCCTCTTCGGTTGTCGCAGTGAGTTGCAGCAGATAGAGGCCGGAGCCCAGCGCGACGCCCGCGTTGCTGCGCCCGTCCCACAAAATGTGGTTGGTGCCGGCGCTCAAGGCGCGGCCACGGACGACGTCGCGCACGACGCGGCCGGCCGGGCTCAGGATTTGGGCATCGAGCAGGGCATCGGAGGTGAGCGAGAAGCCCACATCCAGGGCACCCGTGGCCCGGGTAGGCGTCACGGTGATGTTATTGATCGCCAGGAGCCCGGCCCCGCCACGGGTCGCTTCCACGCGCAGGCGGCGCCGGCCTGTCTCGCCGGAGTTAATGACGAGGCTGCCGGTAGTCCGCAGGTAGCGGCGCTTACCGCCATCGAGGTCGATGAGGGTGATCCGCATATCGCGCGGCAGCGAGGCAAGATCCGGCCAGGAAAGCTGGACCTCCTCGTTGCGCAGGCTCGTCTCCAGCACGATGTCCCACGTGTAGCGCGCCGCGCCATCCGCACGAATGTCGATGGCGTAGTCGCCGGCCGCCCGGCCCCAATCCGAATGGGGCACGCTCAAGCGCACGTAGTCGCCCATCTCGGGCGGGCGCTGGGCATCATGGAGCGGGTCGAAGGCATCCGTCGCGCTCCGGGATGCTCCCAGGGTGAGCGTGGCCGCCTGACCGCGCACACGGGCCGCCAGCCGCAACCGCCACCCGTCTTCCTGGCGCGATCGCGTGCTTGCAGGCGAAGAGATCTCCTGACGAGAAGGCGTGCTCGCCCGGCGGGCCCGGCTGCGCACATCGCCAATCACCGGATCGCCCGGCAGCAGGGCGCCAGGCGGATTCTGGCCCGGAGAGGCTACCGCGGGGACCTTCAGGAGAAGATCCGACTCCGCATAGACCCAATAGCCGCGCCAGGGCTCCAGTTGGGTCGCCGCGGTGTATCCCTGTTGCTGCGTGTATTGCCAGAAGGTGCCGCTCAGTTTCCCCTGCTGAACGGCCGCCTGCAGCGTGATCACCTGCTCGGGATCCGAGGGCGACATCGCCACGCTGAGCGAGTCGATCGCGACCGGCTGCGTGAAGGGATGGCCGATCTGATTCCAGCCGGCACGCAGGGGGATCAGGTACGACTGGTCGTGGGGCAGGGGGTTCCCCTCGAAGTTGATCGTCGTCTGCTGATCGAGGATCAGCCAGTAGCCAATGCCTGGGGCGAGACCTGGCGTTGCCGGGTAGAGCCGGTAGCGATAGCCCGGGTCACCCGTGGAGAGCGTCGGATCCCAGTGGGCAAGGCGCAGGCGTTGGGCAGGCACGCCCAGTGCCTCCGCATCCGATACCTTCGGGTACGCGGGAACGGAGATCATGTGCGCGCCAGCCGGCAGCGTCAGCGTGTAGGTCGCGCCCGCTGGGCGTGGCCCCTGAACGACGGCCGCATAGGAGTCGTAGCCCGTGTTCACCTGCCGGGTCACCGTCTGCCCGGCGGAATCGGTGACGCGGATCGTCGTCTTGTGCCACCCGTTCAGACCTGCGTTCATACCAAAGGCGGCCTGAGAGAGGGGCACCTTCTGCTCCACACCGGTGCCGACGATCACGCCCACCTCGCCCGCCTCGGTATCCAGGGTGACGCCATAGAGGTCATTGGGTGCGGTTTCGAGGCCGCGCACCAGGTAGGGCCAGTAGACCATGCGTGTTAGGCCGTTGACCGATGCCTGAATGTTGATTTTCTGCGGGCCCCCCACGTTGTAGACGCCCGGGCTCAGCGCGCCAACCCCGATGCTATCGCCGCTGCCGGGGATCACCGCTTCGTTGCCCTCTTCCGCATAGTAGTCGTAGAGGAAATCCCAGCTGTAGTAGGTGAAGCGGGCGGTCCCGCCCTGGGGCACCTCGTTCCCCGCGGCGTCGCGGGTGAAGTGGTAGAGGAGAAGCACGTTGTAGGCGCTGGACTCGTCGTTGTTGAACTCCGGCAGCGCATACACCCAGAAATGGCGGCCCGCTGCGGTGGATGTATCCAGGATATGCTGGCGCCGGTACCACTGGAAGAAATCCTGGCCCTCGACGGTGGGCACGATCCTGGATGCGATCGCCTTCAGGGTCGGGGTGTGCCCCGCCAGTTCGGGCGTATATTGCTGGTAGTAGGCCGCGTTGAACTCGCGGAAGAAGGCGTTATTCTCGACGTACACCTTGGCCCACGCAGCGCCCGCCATGGCCGAGCGGAACACGAACATCGAGTAGGGGAAGACCGCCGCGTACTCGTTCTGGACGATCGAATCGTAGTTGGCCGGCCAGAAGCGCGCGTTTCCGATGCCCGGCTGGTTCAACAGCTCGTAAAGCTGCATAAGATAGAACGTCTTGAACGATTCGCCCAGGTCGTAGTCCGGCCGGATATGCTTGAAGATGACATAGGTGGCCGCCCAGGAGAAACCCTCCTCCCACGCGTCGTAGGCAAAGAGCGCATCGTCGTGGAAGGCGTAGAGGATCAGGTGGGTGAGGCTGTACTGGTCATCCACCAGATTGCCGGTTGGGTTGAAGCGAATCTCGTTGGTGGACGCGTTGTAGATGCCATTGCGCAGGTGCATCGCGGAGTCGCGAAGCAGGTCGTCGCGCACGATGCGCACCTTGATCGTGGCCGAGGGGTTGCCGTAGACCTGCTTGGCGATGGGATACATCAGATCCACGAACGCGCGAAGCGTCTCGGCATCCTGCGGGCTCCAGCCTTCGTAGACGAAGGTGATCTCGCCGCCGCCCAGGCGGCTCCGGGTCTGGCGCACGCGATCGAGCTCCGGCAGGCGGAGACGGCCATTCTCGCGCAGGATCACCGGCCGGTGAAAGCTGAGCTGGGTGCCCGGCCGGATCAGCTTCCAGCGTGTGAGGAAGCGGTGGATGGCCGCTCCCGTCGCTGCGTTCGGTTTGCCGCGCTGCCAGGTCGTGGCCACGGCCTGATCGATCGCCTGACGCGATGCGCCCGCGGGCACATCGACGATGACGGGCCCCAACATCCCATCGGCAACCGATGAGAAGGGCACGTTGGAGCGGTTGCCGGTGCCGGCCCGCTGGGCATCTGCCGGAGGGCACGCGATGGAGGCGGCGACCGCCAGGGAGAGCCAGATGAAGCTCTTTCGGACCAAGATAGACCTCCCGCTATGGAATCGTGAATGGCGTGATTCGGCTGATCGACCACCCCGTGATCGTCTCCGGATCGCCGCTATTCCGGGCCAGAACCACCCAGTAGTAGGTGTGCCCTGGTTGCAGCATCGGACCCGTATAGTTGACCGACGTCCCGGAGGCGGCGAGTGATCCGGCTTCCCAGATGGGATCGACGAAGCGGTCTGGATAGTTGGCGAAAACCTGAACGTCATAGGCGAATGCGCCTGGTAGTGGTTCCCACTCGAACCGCGGCGTGGCCGAGGCAGCCTGATTGATCGGACCGCGCACCTGAATCTGGCCGAGTGGGCTCGCCTGTGCTGTGTTGCTCGGGTCGGAATGCAACCCCTTGGAGTTGACCGCCGTGACACGGTAGTAGTACGTGGTGTTGGGCGATAGCCGCTCATCGTAGTCGATCCAGAAGCCGGCATGCGGGTTGAGCAGGTCATCCTGCAGCTGGTAGCCGGTGTTCTCGCGAGGGCTACGCCCGATGTAGTAGCCAATGATGTCCGGGTCTCCGGGGGCGGACCATGAGAGGTCCACCTCGATGAGCGAGCCCGCGGGGGCAGAGCGCCCCCGGACCGACTGCCTCTGCGCGCGCAGCTTCTCATATCGGCTGCCCCAGGCCCGGCGGAGGATGCGATCGCGAATCGCCTCGTAGGCGGAGGGGGAGCGCGTCATGGTGGTCGGGAAAGTGAAAGCCAGCGCCCCGAGTTGGCGCGGCGGATGCGGCGTATCGGCGCTCGAAGCCGGAAGCTCGAAATCGACGGTGGCGGTGCTGCCCGCCGACAGGTAAATCTGCGGGCTGATCCCGCGGGTGACGGTCGCATACCCCGGATAGGCGGCGGTGACCACCCAGAACCCGGTGGCGAGCGCGTTGAGCGAGTAGCGGCCCTTGGAGTTGGTGGTTGCGCGTCGCGGGGCGACGGTGGAATCCGGCAGGAAGCCGGGGGCGACTGCCACGGACGCGAAGATCTCGGCTCCTTCAATCGGCCGGCCCGCCGTATCCACCACCTGGCCCGTAATGGATCCGGCCTCTCCACTGCGCGACATCACGATATCCGCGCTGTTCGTAGGCACTCCGGCGATCACCGTCACATCCGGCCGGCTGCCGATGAGCGCGGTATCCCCCGTAGCAAGCGCGGCATCGAGGGTGTAGGTGCCTTGGGGCACGTTCGGGAGCACGAAAATCCCGAAGACGGTGGTGGTGGTCGAGACCTCCAGCCCGCGCACGCCGACCTGGGCTCCGACAACCCCGTTGCCCTGGTCGTCCAGCACCCTTCCCGTGATACGGCCCTGCCCCAGACGCGTCAGGACGGGCGTGGAAGAGGCAGTCCGGCCCGGCGTGACAGTGACCTCCTCGCGGAAGGGATAGAACCCCGCGAATCGGTATTCGACCACGTGCTGACTCGCGGGCACATTCTGGATCGTGGCGGGTGTCGTGTAGGCGGTCTGCTCGTTATCAAGAAAGACGGTTGCTCCGGGCGGATCCGATTGCAGCTGGATGGCGCCCGTTCCGGCCGAGGAGGGGGTGAGCGTCGCATCGAGAGTGAGAGTCATCCCCTCCATCTTCCTGGCGAGGCCATGCCACGGGTGGTAGCCGGTCAGCGTGAGCGTGACGACGCTCTCCTGCGACTGCGCAAACGCAGAGACGTCCGCAGGGGTGACCCTGCCGGTGGGCTGGCCGTCCACCAGGATGGTGGCGCCGGCGGGGGTAGACCGCACCAGCAGCGTGGCTTCGCCGGGGTCGGTTGGGGAATCGCCTGTATCCACTCCGCTGCCGCATCCTGCCAGCAAGCTGGCAAGGAGGAGCGCTGCCATGGTAAAGCCTGGGTTGCGCAACGAGGGACCCCTTCCTGTGACAGGTGACCGTACACACCACTGCCGGTCGAGCGGCCGCCGTTGGGCTTCATGCCTGCCCGCGTGGCGGCCTTTTCTCTTGGTAGACGGCGAATGCGCGGTCAATGTTTCCCAGCTCCCTGAGAGACCAGGAGTAACCGCCCGCGCTTGCCGATAGAGCGAGCGAAGGCGCGCCGGGCTCGCGCGCCGCCGGCTTGTGACGATGTGGCCATTCCGGCGCGGCAAACAGCCGGGTGGAAGCGGGGCGCCGGCTCAGAAGCGCGCGCGCACTTCGCCCGTGAGCAGATTGCCTTTATAGTTGCGCTCGGCGTTGTTCGCATCGGTGTACCGGATATGGCGCACATCCATCTGCCAGTTGACGTACTTGTTCAGCGAAAACTCAATGCCCAAGGCGGCCGAGAGGCGCAGCGAATCCTCCGGGCTGGTGCTCATCCCGTAGCTCCCACCGCCCTTTGTCCAGGATGCCTGCCACTCGGTGAAGAGGCGGCGGCTCTGCGAAATCGGATACTCCAGACGGCTGGTGACGGTGTCGAGCTTCGTGTCGTAGTTGGTCGATCCCAGGGTCGTGCCGTCGCCCGTCTCTGTCAGATCGCCGAGGCCGCCGGTGCCATAGCCCCCGTTGCCCGTAAATGTCGGCGTGGTTGTGTTGCTGGTCATCGTCTGGTAGTTGAGGTGGAGCGTGAAGCGGTGGAACGGCCCCACCTGAGCCCCCATGAAGCCGATGTTGCTCTTGCTGCTGCCGCCCGCGCCGAGGAAGGTATAGCGCTGGCGGGAGAGCTGGCCGTTGAGCGTCAGGATCTCCCAGGGCGAGTAGGTGAACCCCAGCCCCACGTTGGTAGAGCGGCTGTCGCTGCCGGCGAGTTGGCCCTCCTGCAGGTCGTTGCTGTAGTTGATGGAGAGGTTCAGACGATCCAGCGGGGTGAGCTGCAGGCCAATGGATCGGTTGATGCTCCGAATGCGCGTGCCGGTCGTATCGTTGTAGCCGCCCGAATTGCTTCCACCCGTCTCAGAATCTCCCTCATCCGTATCGCCCTCCTGCCGGCCCGGCACCGCATGCGCCCGGTCGAGACGACGCGAGCGGATCGTCGGCATTCCAGACAGGGGAGAGGTGTAGTCGGTGTAGGAGGAGCCGTAGCTCGAGGTATAGGATGAATAGCTGCTGCCGGGGGGATAGTAGCTGCCCGTGTACTGGTCCCCGAAGCTGTAGTTCCCCGAGTTCATGTAGCTTCCCGAGGTGTAGGCGCTGGAGTAGTAGGAGTTGCCGAAGCTCGTGCCATAGCCGCCATAGCCTCCATACCCGCCGCTGCCCGAGTCGGAGATGCGATAGCTGGCCGTAAGCGTCGCGATGGAGATGGGCGAGTAGGTGAGGGTGAGGCTTGCTCCGGAAGCCCGATTGGTGGCGCTGATCGCCGTCGTGCTCTGGGTGGCGCCAGTGGCACCGCCGGTCTCGGAAGTGGCGGCGCTGGCCGAGCGTGTGGTGCTGGTGGTGAAATCGACCTGTGCGGAGAAACGAGAGCCGGGCGTGTAGGACGCGCCATAGCGCTGGGTGAGGGACGAGGCGCTGAGCCCGTTGCCGCTCCTGTCCTGGTTCGAGTTGTGATCCAGATTCGCCGTGAGTTGGATGGCGGTCCCCAGGGAGTAGCGCAGGTTCATATTGGTCATCGCTGAGCTGCTATCCAGCGAACCGCCGGCGGTGCGATAGCGTTGGTGCTGGAGGCTGAGGCTGGGGAGCTTCGGATAGTCCATCGTAAGCCCGACGCTTGCCTGCGTGGCGCGTAGCAGGATGTCCTCCGGGTCCGACCCGTCCGTATCACCGGAAGGGGTGCCGTAGTAGTAGCCGGTTGAAGGCCGGGAGGAGTTGACGTAGCGCCCGCTGAAGCGCAGGTGATCCGTGGCGCGATACTCAATATTCCCCTCGAGGGCGCGTTCCTTCTGCTGGAAGCCGACGCTTTCGATCGCCGCGAACTGCTTGCCGATGTCGCGATAGCCCAGGTTGAGGCTGACGCGGCCGAGCTCCGTGACGCCGCGAATGGAGAGCGCGTTGCCGGAGCGGGCGGGCGCGCCGCCGCTGCGCGCGAAGTGGAGAGTGAGCGACGACCGCTCGTTCAAGTTGAAGGTGCCATCGAGACCCACAATGGTCCGGTCGCCGCGCATCTCCTGGGGGGTCGAGGTAGTCACGATCTCATAGTCGACGACCAGATTGGGCGCCGCATCGGCAATCGGGCCCGGTGGCGCCGGAACGATCTTGCGGAAGCGGATAATCCCCGAGTCGAGGCTCTGCACCTCGTAATCAACATTTTCAACCTGAGGCACGCCGTCCAGGGTGATCTTCACGATCCGCTTGACGGGGCGATAGCGGAGCGTGAGCACCATCGGGGTGTTGTCGCCGATGAAAAGGTCGGTGCGGTAGGCGCCATCCTCCGTGCCAGAGCCGATGTCGCTCATCTGGGTGAGGTAGGTGAGCCCTACCCGGCCGTTGGTCCACAAGGGGAGTTCGCCGCGGATGCCGGCGAGGATACCCGGGTTGCTCCCATACGCGGCGTATTCGTAGCTCACCTCGATGGTGGAGGTCGCGGGGATGATCATCGTCTGCTGGAACCACAGCATCCCCGTGTTGTAGTCGATGGTATAATCGACCCCCAGCTTCTTGCGCTGGCCGTCGACACGCACCTGTTCCGTGCCGTCGATGATGGGCGAGAAGCGCAGGCTGTAAGGTCCGGGGCTGTTGGTGCCTGGGAAGACATCCGTCGCCACCTGCGCGCGCTCCTGCGAGAGGAGAGTGCTCAGCTTCACCGCGCCTGCGAGGGCCTCCACCTTCATGCCCCGGAGCGATTTGTTGAATGGCGCGAACTCATTGCCCGACATGGCGACGTTGATATCGCCCGCCATGATGTTGAGACCATTGCCGCGGTATTCAAGATTGTAGCGCGAGCGGTCGGGCGTATAGCGGCTGCTGTTGATTGTGGCGTTGAGGATGACACGCGGAAAGAGGTAACCGGTGATGTTCAGGCCGGCGTTATTCTCGATCTGGCGCTGGCGCTCGTAGTTGCTGTAGGTAAAAGCCTGCTGCCCGGCGCTACCGCCGCTCACCGAGTTGACACGGAAGGTGAGCGTGTCATATCCGGTGATGGTGAACTTCTGGGCGCTGGCTGGCGCGCCGAGGGCGCAGAGTAACCCCAGCACGGCCATGCATCGGACCAGCCGCGGCGCGCGCCACCGCGGCTTCGCGGTGGGGGTGTCCGCCGGAACGGGCCCGGCCCTTCGCGCAGTGCATCGGCGTGTGATCTCCCTCAAGCCCATCAGCCCACCCGCGGCATCAACAAGGAAGCGAGGACCGACCCGTTTCGCAGGGCGTTCTCGCGGAGATGTTCGGCCTTTTGCTTCAGCGAGGAGGCTTCTCCTGCGCGCGCATCCCAGGCCGTTTGAATGGCGTGCAGCAGTACCTCCCCTTCTATAGACGTCATCTCCGCGGCCGGTGTTCTATCCAGCAAGCGGAGGAAGCCATCGATTTTCGGATCATACGAGATCCCGACAAGCGGAACCCCCTGCAGCGCCGCGAAGATCAGCGCGTGCAGGCGCATCGCGACCATCAGATCCACGCACCCCACCACCGATATCAGATCGCGGGGAGGGCATGGCCCGGGGAGCACGACGGCTGGCACCGCGGCCTGTTCAGCCACGCGCCGCGCGTAGCTCTCGTCGTCAGGGGGGTGCATCGGCACGAAGAGCACCTGCGCCCCCAACTCGCGATGTGCGAACGCGGCGGCCTCCGCCCAAATACCCAGGATGTGCTCGTCGTTCGGATCTGTTGCCGCTGGCGCGCTACCGGCGCGCGGCCGCCACTCGCGGAGGGCGAACGCGATGCAAGGCCGGTTGAGATCGATACCATGCCGGGCCAGGATCTCCTTGCCCACCTCGCGGGGCGAAGGCCGGAGCGCGAAAACCGGATCGGCGGTCTGCTCGATCCGGGGCCGGCGCACTCCGAGCGCCGCCAGCGTCTCCAGGGATGCGGGATCGCGAACGGTGATCGCCGCGGCACGGTTGAAGAGTGCCGCTGTCGCCCGCCGAGCGATGGGACTGATGATCGGCCCGATCCCCTGGCCGCAAATCATCACTGGCCGATGGCAGAGGCGCGCCAGGGCCAGCGTTCCCAGGTAGTAGTAAATGGAGCGTCGGCTGGTAACATCCTGGAAGAGCGAGCCGCCACCACTCACGAAGACGTCGCATGCCTGAAGCTGCGCTCGAAACTCGCGCCACCGATAGCGATGGAAGGCATCCACGCCGTGCTGGCGCCGCGTGGCCTCCGGGTTGGCCGAAGCCACGGCAATCGAGAGCTCGGGCACTGCTGCCTGGAAGGCATCGATCAGCCCGGCGAGCACCGCCTCATCGCCGGCGTTATCGAACCCGTAGTAGCCAGAGATGACCACACGCGCGCTCACTCAGGCCCGCTCCCCTTCTGCGCGGGCGCCTTCACGGGGAGCCCCTTGGAGTTCGAGACCCATAGCCGTTGCGCGATAGTGATCACGGCGAGGCCCAGCACGATTCCCAGCACCAGTCCATTTGTTGTGCGCAGGAGCGAGACAAGGAACGGCGTGTGGATATGGCAGAAGGTGTTCAGCACCGAAACCTGGCCAATCCCACCGATCAGGAGCGCCGGCGCCCAGACAGGCCGCCATCCCGCGAGGGCGGCCCACAAGGCGATCACCATCGCCGGGTGGCCGATCAGAAACTCCTTGGTCCGCGGGCGCACGAACAGCACCCGATCCATCAGCGAGCGTAGCTTCAGCTCCAATCCCGAGACGCCGACGCCCGGCTCGTTGCCGGTGCGCAGCAAGAGGATGAGCAGGAGCAGCACCGCCGCGCCGATGGCGACGATCTGCCACACGCGGACCGGTTCTGCCAGGAGCGCGCGCAGGTTAGCCGCGACTCCGGCGCGCCGGCTCTTCCAGTCGTTTGCGGGAGTGAAGAGACCGCCCACCAAGATCGCCCCCAATGCCAGGAGCGGGAGGAGATGTGCCGCCTTGATCCCGACGAACTGGTCGTACTTGAGCAGGAACCGGGTGTCGCCGAGCAGCCCGACAATGAGCAGCGCCCCGGCCAGCGTCGTCGCCGTCATGGCGAGCATCGGACCGAGAGCGCGCAGCGGCGATACACTCAGATCCGGGCGCGTCTGGCCCGCGGGCTCGCGGCCGCCGGAAGGCTTCGGGTTGCCCCAGCGGAGGAAGGCGAGGGTGGGGAAGACCAGGGCGGCCAGCAGTGCCAGCGCCTTTCGGGCCAGCGTGAGCGTTGGGTCGATGGCAAGGAGGAGGGAGCTGCCGGAGATCCCGAGGATGAGCAGGAGCCACTGGGTACGCGCGGCGAGCCCGAGCGCGAGGGCAAGAAGAAGCACGCCGCCCGCGATGACCCCCGCGCCGGTGAGGATGAGCAGGGGCCGCCCGGCGTAGAGCGCGGAGAAGGGGCTGGCCTGGCCGATGGTGAGGCCCACGCGGTGCAGGTTTCGCCCGATGGCGCTCAGGTACCGGCCATTCTCATCCACCAGGTTGTCGGCTGGTCGCGTGAAGAAGCGCAGGTACAGCAAGCGGATATTCCGCTCACGGGCGGCCTTGACAAAGCGCTCCGTGGCATCCGCTGGGGTGATCTGCGCCATCTCGGCCCCGGTGATGCTGTGCACGCGGATCAACTGGCCGCGCATCAGGCGCGCCAGAGCCGCATCGCCCTGCTGCTTGCCGAACTCAAGAAACCCATAGCGGATCTGATGGCGAAGCAGCGATTCGGCCACGTAGGGGATGAGCTTCTTGTTGCCCAACACTTCCGTGCCGGAGAAGATGACGTTTTGGATGCCAAGCTCCCGCAGGTAGGCGGTGATCGCATCCACCGACCCCTCCGTGAGCCCTGTGAAGCCGCCAAAGCGGGCGATCACCTCCACCCCGGCCTCGGCCGCCGCCTGGATGGCCTCTGTCGGGAAGCCGATAGTGGCCGACTTGATCAGGTCATACCGCGTGTTCAGGCGGAGAACCACCGGGCCTGAGCCGCGGGCCTGGCTGGACGGCACGGGCGTCAGGTAGGCGGACGACCGCCTCTCGGCCACATGCCGGAGAATCTGATCGGCCAGGCGGGCGTCCGGGATAATCAGGTAGAGTGGCGCCGCCCCGGATCTCGCCGGCGTCGAATCCGCAAAGCCAACAGGGAGCTCGTGGGAGAGAAACACTTCGCCAACATCGCGCAACTCGGCGAGAGTCATCTCGCTCACGGCCAGGCCGCGGACCTGGTGGGTCTCCCGCAGGTGGCGGAGCAGCGCCGCGGGGGTGGCGGCTCGGGAGTCGCCGCGGGTTGCCAGGGCGAGCTCGCGGATCTCGTCCCACTCCACCACAATCTCCACGCTCCGGTTGGCGCGCTCTACCGCCACGCGTCGCGCTGTGATCGCGCCTGCGGCCAGCAATGAGAGTAATATGATTCCGATAGAGACCACACGGACCTGGGACACGTAACACTCCTCAGCAAAGGTGAATAGAACGATGGACCAAGCATCAGCCGGGGATCTTTTCCTCAGCAATCGTATTGTTCAACAAACGGAGCACGATTGCCTGCGTCTCTGGAGAGAGCCCCATTCTTTCCGCAGTTTCAACCCAGGATGCGCCAGCCTGGTGGGAGGCTTCAAGGCCGGATACGGACTCGCCGGCACTCCGGGTATAGAGTAGCATCACCGTGGCATCGCCAAGGGAATGCCCGCGGCCCACCAGGTCGCGGATCGCGGTGTCGGTGACCCCGAGCCGGGTGCGCACCAGCGTGCGGAAGATGGCATGTTCCGCGGGGCTCGCCGCCGCGTCAGCGATATCGAGGGCAGCGCGCTCGCTGCGCGCACGCGCGCGGGTGGCGTATCGCAGGCCGGCCTCCACGTGCCCGCGTGCGCGGCGCAAACAGGAGCTGGCGTGTTGCAGGAAACCCTCCAGCGCGGCCAGATGCCCCCAGGGATTGGCCCACGGAACAACATAGGGGCTATTGAGATCGGCCATGACGCCGGCCACGATCCGGTCGGCCTCCGCCAGATCGGGAATCGCGCGGTCGATCCGCGCCAGGCTCTCGATGCTCTCCTTTCCGGCGCGCTCCATATCGAGGGCGATGCTGGAGAGGAGATCGCGCGAGAGGTATCGGGCCGGGTCCGTTTCCGAGGCCGCCTGGGCGCACACGGCGGTCGCCCGGTGCATGGCGGCGTTCGCCTGGCGCACTCCTCGCCACCCGCTTCGAAGGAGCGAGTCGACCTCGGTTGAGAGCGCGAGGCAGCGCGCGGCCACATAGATCCAGCGGGTATCCAGCCCTTGAGGCATCCCGAGCATCGCGGCCTCCAGGCGCCGCGTCCACTCGTGGCGCTGAGATGCGTTCCGTAGCCGCTTCTGGGTTCGTTGCCCGCTTTCCACCAGCAGGCGCTGGCGTTCGGAGAGGTCACGATGCACTGCGAGGACCGCCTGATGCGCGGGCATCGCCTCCTCAAAGGCCCGCCGCGGCGCCTCGGGAGAGTGGGCCGGCGCAAGCGGGGAGCCCCCGGACGCCTGCAGTGCCATCGTTTCGGATTGCCTGCCCTGCGCGGCGAGTGCCAGAGCGATCTTTTCGTTCAGTTCGGCGTCATCAGCGCCCTGTTTGGCAGCCTCGCGGTATTTCTCCAGCGCCTTGTTGTAACGGCCCTCGGAAGCGAGCCGGTCGCCGATAGCGATGAGCGTCTCGCGGGAGGGGGAGTGGAAGTAGGAACTCTTTTGGGCGTGCTCGATCCGTTTCTCCGCCGGGGGGTGCGTGGCGAAGAGCGTATCGAGCCAGGATGGCTTGTCTGGCCGGCGGATCTTGTTGAAGAAGCTGAGCAGGCCGGCCGGATCATACCCGGCGCGCGCGGCATACTCCACGCTCATCCGGTCCGCCGCGAGCTCATCCTTCCGGCTTCGCTGAAGCGCCAGCAGGGCATCCAGGAGAGTGGCCCCCAGGCCCGCCATCTCTCCGCCCCGATCCCGAATCTGCGAGATGAGGAGCGCCGCGAGAATCTGGTGCTCGATGTGCCGAATCCCATGTCTGCCGACCACATGCCCCACCTCGTGCGCGATGATCGAGGCGAGCTCATCATCATCGTGGATAAACTCCAACAGCCCCTTGGTCACGAAGATGTAGCCGCCCGGCAGCGCCAGGGCGTTCGGCTCGTCCATCTCGATCACCTGGATCCGGTAGCGCACATCCTTGCGCGGGCTGACGGCGCTCACGCGGTCACCTACCCGCTTCACCCAGTCCGCCAGCAGCGGGTCGCTCTCCGTGCCGAACTGCTCGGCCAGGGCGACCGCTGCCTGCCGCCCGATCAGCTTCTCGAGAGCGGTTTCGAGTCCGGCGGATGCGGGAGTGCCCGTAGCCAGAAGGAGCCCCGCCAGGAGAGAGGTAACCACCGCGCGCAACAAGCGCCAGGTTCGCCCTGGACGGTTGCCGGCGGCGGGGAAGGGAAGAGCGCTCAATGCTGTCCGCTCCCCTCTGTTTCTCTTTCCATATCGAGCAAGAAGAGGCGTAGGCCTGCATTCAACGGCGCCAGGGGCACGCGGCGCTCCAGGGCCTCATCGAGGGAGAGGGGCTTGACGGGCCGGTCATCGATGGCGCCGGCATCGCCCTCCGCGGAAGCATCCTTCTTCAGAGAAACGCGGACGGCCAGGCCGAGGAGAAGTGAAGCGGTGGCCTCCCCCAGGCGCACCCCCTCGCGCGCAAGCCCGGTGGCCTGCGCCGGCGGGATCCCGTAGCGGCGGGTGAGCAGAGCGCACACGGGGGCTTTCTGGGCCGCCGGAACAGAAAGGGCCAGCCGATCCAGGGCGAGGATGTAATGGCGTGCCGCCGCTGCCTCTGCGAGCGTTCGGGCTTCGCCCGCGAGAGCCGCGGCGCTGGATGCCGCCTTCGCGGCGACGCGCAGGCGTGAGTTCAGGTGGCCCACGCGGGCCAGGACCACGGGCGCCGGAAGGAAGACGCTCTCCTGGAGGTCCTGCGCGGCGGCGTGGCAGACGCGGATGGCGGCATCTGTCTGTTTCAGCGCCTCACGGCACTTCTTCACCCCGCCGTCCAGTTCCGACAGGGAGCGGGTGGCCGACGGCGCGAGCGATTCGGCGATTGCCAGCAGGTGCTCGTCAGGGGCCGAGGAAGCAAGCTGGCTGTCCAGCGCCTGGAGGCTTTCGGAGAAGCGATCTGGAACCGTACCCGCGGCTTCGAGAGTCACCTGCACGCGGCTGAGCGCCCGGTCGAGGTTGGCGACGGCCAGGCCGATCTCGCGCAGCATCTCCTGGTGGATCAGGTCACCGGTGGCGGCGGGCTGCACGGCGCTACCGAGCGTGTTGAGGAAGTGCCGGAAGCGCCTCTTGCTGTTGCCGAGCGCCTTCCGGAGATCCCCGATTTGCGTGGCGCGCGCGTTGTTGCCCGCGGCGATCTGGCGCCTGGCGTCGGCGAGAGACGCGCGCGCCCGCGAGGCCGCCTCGCGATCTGCGCGTGGTATCGCCGGCGGGCCGGGCTTGCGCGCTGTGGTCGGCGGCAGCTTCACGTCCGGGTCGAGTTGTGCCGCGCGCGACCACTCTTCGTGTGCTCGATCCGGGCGGCCCAGTTGGTCCCAACAACGCGCGGCCGCCAGATGCTGCGCCACATCGTGCGGCTCACGCGCGAGCACCTGCTCGTGCGCCTGGATCGCCTGGCGGTAGAGGCCACGCTCCGTGTAGCCTTTGGCGACCGCGCGCCGGACCTCCGTGTTGCGCGGATCGGTCTCTGGCCGGTGGGTGGCCCTTTCCAGGCGGTCGGTTGTTGGGGGATGCGTCATGAAGTACACTTCGAGCCGGGATGGCTTCTGCTTCTCGCGTTCGGCGCACTTCTCGAGGAAAGTCGCCATCGCGATCGGGTCGTAGCCGGCGCGCAGCATCTTCACGAGTCCTCCGGCATCAGCGGCGGCCTCATCCGCGCGCGAATGCCGTAGGGAGTAGAGGACGCCCCCAACCTGGCTCAGGGTAGAGACCATGTCGGAGACATAACCGCGAAGCAGGACAAAGCCAAGAGTGAGCAGGATCTCGCGTTGGAGCTGCTTCACGCCATGGTGTGCGGTGAGGTGGGCGATCTCGTGTCCGAGGACCGCCGCGAGTTCATCCTCGGAGTCGATGAAGCAGAGGAGTCCGAGGGTGACATAGATAAAGCCCCCGGGGATGGCGAAGGCGTTGACGTCGTCACTATCGAGGATCTTGAAGGAGTAATCGCGGGGTTCGCCGCCATCCGCGCGGATGATCTCGCTGCCGACGCGCTCCACCCAACCGGAGAGGGCCGGGTCTCGGATGACCCCTACTTCCTCTTCGAGCTGCTCGGCGACCGGCCTCCCCAGGCCTCGCTCGAAGGTAGAGCCGGCCTGGATCGGGCCCGCAGTTCCTAGGGCGAGGAGAGCGAGCAGGAGGGCCGGCACTCGCCTTGCCAGGCGGGCCCAAAGGGGAGTCTTCGAAGACGTCATGCAAGTCCTTCCCCGGCGACCGCGGCACGCTCGTCGGCCGGCGGATACGGCGGCGTTCTCCTTCGACGGGGATCCAGCAGCGTGTGCCTCGTTTCGCCAGCCCCTCTGGCTTCATAGAGGGAGGATGGGCGAGGGAAAACCCTGCCAGAACCCCGGCGCGCGACCTGCCAGGTGCCCGCGGAGCAGGCGATCCATAGCCTGCCCGGGATGGGGCACTGCTCCATCTGAGGCGATTATAGCACGCCCTTTCGCGAGAAGTCAACGCGATGCAAGACGGGGCTCCAGATCCGTTTGGGGGAACGAGCCCCTGGGTAGTGATTAGGCACGCGCAATCGGCGCGGCCTGTGAGAAGGAGCAAGCTTCGGGCGTCGTGAATCCGCGCCATAGCAGGTGCAGGTAGGTGGTATCAGCGCGGCACCGCACGCGCAGGGAGATGAACAGACAGTGGATGAGAAAAGATGCAGAGCGGGCTTTACCCTGGTCGAGCTGCTGATTGTCATTGCCATTATCGCAGTGCTCGCGAGTGTGGCGATACGGCCTTTATTGCGTGCAAAGAGCGCCGCCAAGGAGAGCGCTGCCATTCAGGTGATCCGCAGCCTCCAGAAGGCAGAGACCGCCTACTTCCTGCGCCACAAGCGGTATGGCAACCTGGATGACCTGGCGGGTTTCGGCGGCAGTCCTGTCTCGGAGGGCCAGCGAGAGGCCGCCAGCGAATACGTCTTCAAATCGGTGGCGGATCAGAAAGGCTATACCATCATTGCGACGCCGCCCCAGGCGAACATGCGAACCTATACTCTCTCTGAGTCGGGCGTGATCGAGGGCGAGTAGCCCGCAGCTGAGATTCCGAGATAAGGAGAAGGCCGCGCGCACGCGCGGAGCTCGAAGCTCCGCGCTGCTTTCCGG